>JACCDV010595346.1_pt1 | contig 233424 bp, 294 predicted proteins | sample 7446131 | NCBI WGS metagenome assembly JACCDV01 (sample SAMN15323448, study PRJNA562643) | freshwater metagenome | isolation source: river surface water | place: USA:Blue River Watershed | collected 2017-08-17 | reverse complement strand
CTCTCTGCTCCCGCCCTACCACCCTATAAAGATACGAAAAAAAACTGATAAAGTCAAGGGGTGTGGATAACTTTTTTCGGTACAATCTATTCTAATAAAGTCCTATTATTTTTTCCCTATTTAACATAATGCAAATTATACAACAAATTTTTGGATGTAAACTCGCTATTATAGGATTTTTTTACTTTCACGTTTTAGGCTCACAAAACTTTTTTAGACTCCCCTAAACTTTTCAGACCGGGCTAAACTTTTATCTCGCCCTGGAGCAAACTAAAAGGCGTCCCTCCAAATCCACGATTCACATTTGTAAATTCCAAAAAAACTTATTCACATTTGTAAACTGGGCACTGTGGAAAAAAAAATTTTGCTCACGACGCCAATGGGTGGGATACTTACTGAATAAATTGTATCCACTTTGTATGTAATATATGTGTATTTGTATATAAGTATATCAATATATATTTTGATAGGTAGCTGAGAATTTACCACTTTATCCCACTTATTCCCACTTTGAGTATTAAGTATTTATATTGACACCTTTATGAAGTGTATTTTGATACCTATTTTAGAATAGTTTTGATGTTAGGTATATAGTTCCCCAAACTAATATAAAGCTCATAATCCATAATATTAATTTGAATAGATAATACTTTATTAGGACTTTATGGTATCGTTTCATTTTCCTTATTCAGTTGAACTTTTAGTATCTTTAATTCTCGTTCACTCACTTCAATCTGCCTTCTTATCTCCCTACTTATCCCCCCTTCCCTTATTCTTATACTATGGTTAAGCAATTCCTTTAAATCCCTTATCCTTACCATTAATTCGGCCATCTGCGCTCTCATTAGATTAATCCCTTTTTAGTTTCGATTGGTTTATCTTTACGGTATCGGTTTTTGATATCCAATAGGTTTTCATATTTCGATTCGTTAATACCTAAATACTCTTTTAGTTTTTCCATATCGGCTTTTGTATTGTATATCCCTTCGTATGTTATTTGTAATTCAATATCCGTATTATTTAGTATTGATTCCCTCCATACTCTTATTCTATCCTTTACCCGTTCGATTTGGTTTTGATGTTTAGATATCCATTCATTCGTTATTCCGTATTCCTTATGCCATTCTCCATTCTCTTCAGCCCATACCATACTTATTGCACAATCGTTTTCATCTTCTCTTATTAATCCTATCGTTTTATCCCAATGAATACCTAATCCCTTCAGCCTTTCTAATTCCTTACCCGAATGCGTTTTAACTATTACATTCCCATTCCTTATATCCCTTATTGGGTTTTCATTTGTATCCCTCCATATTCCGAAGGGTTCGTGTATATAGGTAAGTCCTAATTCATATCCTATCCATTCACCTATCTTTGTACCTCCTACTCTACTACCTGCTATTAAAAGTATTTTCATACTACTATTACTATTTTATTTAGCTGAATTGGTTTTATTAAGGTTTTCCGCATCGTCTAACATTTGTTGTAACTTTTGGATTTCGGCTTTTGTTTGAACACTTAATGGTTTTCCTTTCAACTCTAAAATTCTTTTGTGTAATGCGGCTTTAATTGTACTCATTATCTTTTATCTTTGTTATATAAGTAATTGTATATATCCCCTTCGTCCGCAGATTTTGGATTTGATACGGAGCAATCGAATTCACTAACTATCTTTGAACTCCATCCATCGTACCCTTCATTCCCACAAAGTACATTTAAAATAAAATCGTGTGCTTCGGCTTTCGTTTTGAATTCCGTTACCTTATTGTATGTATCGCTCATTCCGCATTCCTTATGCGTTACCGAACTCCAATACGGGATACCTAAGAATTTCTTTTTTCTTCTTATTGTGAATACTTTTATTTTTTCCTTACCATATTCATCCTTATAAGTTTCCTCAATGATTCTATATTTCATATCCATTTATTTATAACTTGCCAAAACCATTTTTATCCCTATTCCTTTCGGCAATTTCGAACCCCTTTAATATTTCCTTTATGAAGTTTAATATTCGTTTCATACTATTCGTTTACTAATTTCGCATTTAGGTACATCGCTGTAGCAATGATAATCATTCCTATTCCACCTAAGCCCGGCGAGTCATCCACTTCACCTAACACAATCCCCATACCTCCAACGGCCGAACACACTACTGCCGAAATGCTCTTTAAGATTCTCAAACGTTTGGTTGTACGTTCGTTTCTACCCTTTTGTATTTCGGTTTGATATTCGATTACTTTAATTGCATCGGATAAATCGATTGGCTGGCCTTTACGGACTAAATCGGATAAATCTTCTAATCTTTTATCTTTCATATTGTATTATTTACTATCAATAAAATTTTCCCTTTACGACACTGATTCCCCCAGCCCCCCTTCGTACTATTGTATCCCTTCCTATTTCGGTTTCACCGATTCTGATAATATGCATTTCAACTCTGTCCGATTCACTTACTAATTCCATAACTCTATTGCCGCCATCTTTATATCCTTTCAGATACGTTATACCCAATGCTATTGCTACTAACAATATACCCGATACAAATAAAAATATTCTTTGTTCTTTGCTATCCATATTAAAAGTATATTTTTCTTATTGAGTAATATTGTTCATTGTGCGTATCAAATCCGGCATTCATCAAATGAAATTCAGCTGCATCCATTGTTTCAAATCTTAATATACTATATCGATTTGTTTTGTGGTTTTTATCCACTATCGCAATATCCTTATAATCGTTTCCTCTTAAAATGATTTGTGGTTTATCGTTTCCATTCATTCCATAGGTAGGTATAAGGATATCAGCTTCCCATCCCGTAGCAGTGTATTCAGTATGTAGTGCCAAATCCTTTGACCACCATTGGTTGTCCATTAACCATTTACCCTCACTACATTCATATATACAATACCATCCTTTCATATTAACCTAAATAATGTCTGATTAAAATTGTTAGTGAAATTCCTATCCATATTGTATTGAATAGAATTAATGTAGGTAAACTTTTTTTCATACTTGCCCAAATTAGAAGTGAGCTCGTTACCAATGTTATGTAGTGCATATACCATAATTCAATACCAAATAGTAAGCCGGGAATAATAATGATTGCTTTAGCCATCCAACTACAAAATTCAATAGTATTGTAATTAATCCAATATTCCCTATTGAAAAACATTTTGTATCTATCCTTTATATTTTCTAAGCCCGCTATTTTATAAAGCACAAAAATATAAATTATAAAAATAGGTAACCAATATAGTAATAACATAAACTTAGTTTAATAATGCTTTGATAACGGTATAGATTGCATATAACCCACCAATTAAAATACTGAATCCAAAAGCGATACCGCCTAAGTAAACCATATTTTCAATCCAATACCCAATTTTTTGTTTTGTTTCTTTTTTCATAAAACGTTTTTTAATTAACACTACCTTTATTTAGACAAATATACGAAAAATATTTTTAATTATCAAATTTATTATTCAACAATTTCATATGTTTGTTCAAACACATCGGGTTTGCATGGATAAAATTCTCCTTTCACTCCTTTGATAATCCAATCACCTTTACTTAACATATATGAAGTGCCTTCTAATGTTTTAATAAAGTATCCAACTGGCCCACCTTCATCTCCCCAACGGGATTCTTCTATCAAACTATCACCAACAAAATCTTTTACTTCATCGGTCATCCATCCTTTATATTGAACTGCTTCTATTTCAACGGGTTTCTTTCTAAACTTTGCCATATTACTTTGTTATTGCTTTCATTAATAGTTTTGCTATTCTGTTCCAACGCCATTCTCTTTTTTGCTCTTCTATTGTCATTGGCTCTTTGTCATCATCCGTATTGTTATACACATTCACACTACCATATGAAGCCCACATAGATTGCATATACAATTGATGTAAGTGTGGCGGAATATCTTTAAAATCAGCCGTTATTTCAATTGGTAATTGTGTACCAGTCCCTACTATCGTTTGTGATGCTTTGATAGTAACTTTAGTACTACCTTCCATCGTTAAATGCGATGAATCATTTGATATTGTTATACTCATATTAAAGTGTATTCATACAAATTATAATTTTTTCGGGCATATCAATTTCATCTTTAGTTACCCAAAGCGTTTTACCATCGTATTCCATTATGTAATGCCCACTATCCGTTTGCCTTCTATGCAATAATATGCTGTAAGGTGAATTCATTCTATCGTTATTCAAATGAAATTCATAATACTTGTCCTCTTCTAAAACTCCCGTAATTGTTAATCGGTCATCGTATTTTTCACCTACTATTCTATGAATGTTTTTTATTTTCAGCTTTGTTTGTTTTGAATCAAATAAATCTTTATGTTGCTTCATCCATTCATCTATTACCATACGAGCCTGCTGCTCCGCAACATCTTTTATTTGTTGGGCAACATTTGAATTCGGTTGTGCTATATTTACAACTCCATTCGCATTACTTGCTACTATTTTGCCCGTTAAATTGGCATAACCTTTTCCTTTAAATTGTGTTGGTGGTATTGGTATATGTGGCATACTCGTCTTTTTTAAGATTAAATAATTCGATTGCCTCCATTCTTTTATTGGAGTCGTTTTCTAATATACCCATAATGATTTGCTCTTGCTCTTCATCGGTAACTTGCTCAATGATACTAATATAAGTTTTAACATCCACTCCTAATTCATCTGCTAAAGCCTGGTCCATCAAATCAAATAATCCAAACATAATTTTTATTTTTAAGGTTCAATGCAAATTCTACATTCAATTCCATCTTCACTTTCAAATGCCCATTCGGTACAACTAAATCCACCGATATCGCCTTTGATTTCTTTTACAAATCTAAAACGTCTGAATCCATTTGTTTTGTAATTGTAAATAAAAAACTCACCACGCATTGTAGGGAACGCTTCGGAATGAATACTGCCATCCGGCATATTTGCTACCAAATCCCACGCATCTGCGTAAAAACAATTCGTATCTTTGTTCCAATTAAATTGTACAATATCGTAGTGTATATTTTTCATATTAAAAAGGTAAATCGGTTAATGAGCATAATTGCTGAATCATAAAATCAATTTTATCTAAATTACTTCTATTGATTTCATTTTCATTTTTCTGGCCATATGAATTTTTAATCATTGTAGCGTAACCATTATGCTTTGGATATTTTAATATTGATAAACTATGCTCATAGTTTGTTTTAGATTCTTTAACTATCCATGTCCAATTATCCTCTGCTAATGATAAATCCCTTCCTATAAAAGTTACTTCGATAGCTTCACCACGATTATGAATGATACCATTTAATTTTTCTGGATTCTTAAAATGAATAGGTTTGATATCGTTCATTCGTGCAATTTCTTTTAGTATTTGCCCCTGAATATCATTCAAATTTAATGAAGCTGAACCATATAGTTTATAAAAACTATCCAATAATCCAATATCTAACATATCCTTTGGCTCCATTACCCTATTGCTTTTATTTTACTGAAATTAAAACTTCTCCATCCTTCTTTTTCCAAATCGTAAACCGTAACTAAATCGGTTTCAATTACGTTTCCGTTTTCATCCAACTTTACAACCTTATCAGTTTTTGGATGTTGTGCTTCGGGAATTTTACTAATCATTTTTGTACATAACATTGTACGTTCACTACCATCAGCTTTTGTGAATGTTACACTCACTGCTTCGATGTTTAATTTTTCTAATAACTCGTCTTTTGTAATTTGTAATTCCATAACCTTTTATTTATTTTATTTATTTACTTCAAAAATATGCCAAACCAATGGGCCATCGAATATAGTATCTATGAATGTATATTTCAAACGATTGTAATCAAATGGATGACCCGTACCAACTACTTCAAATTCTCTTTCGATATGTGTTTTTTCATTTGGGTCAATTATTGCCCAAATATATGCGCCACCATTTTGCATTCCTGCTTTTAGAATTATCGCATCTTTTGGTAATAAAACCGTTGGCGTTAAATTGTATTTATAAATCACTTTCATAATTCTATTTTTCTATTAAGGTTTGTGTTAATTGACCTACCGGCGTAGTTCTCCACATTTTTACAAAATCATCAAACGTTGGTAATAATGAACTACTTTTGGCTAATTGCGCGGTTTGAGCTTGAGCTATATTTGATGTTCCATATTGCTTTGTCCAAGTTTCTTCAACTTCTTTGATGTAATCTTCAATACACATTTCGTATATCTGTCTGAAAGTTGACATACTTTTTAACATTTCAAAATTTAACATTCTCTGAATAGTTATTTTATGTTTTATATCTTTTATTTTTAAAATATAAGATTCGTTTTGAAACCCAGCTTCGGTATCCAAATGGAGCGATAATTTTTCTTTTGTTTCCAAAAACATAATATCGGCTATATATTGTGTGTCTATTGCATTATGAATCGGATTCAATATACAATATCCTTTATACGTTATACCATTTAATTTTTCCCAACCTTTGATTTTCATTTAATAACCTTTTTGTAAAGTAAAATAGTAATTCCATTTTAAAAAACTAATTGCTACTCCAAATGCCGGAGTATAAATTCCCGTTTCATAAAAATAGCATTGGCTGTACCAAAACTTCAATACGGGCAAAAGAATTGTTATATCTTTATTCTTTTGTACTCTATTATTTGCAATAAACCACTTACTATTTGATTTCAGTGTATATGCTTTGCTTCCATTCTTTTTTTGCTTTTTCATCAGCTTTCCAATTATTTATAATTTCTTCGGCGGCTTCTTTATTGTTATATGGATATGCGCCAGACCTCCATATACGAATTGGTAATTCCAATTGTTGAATTCTAATTTTTACTTTCCTTTCGGGTAAGTAATAAGTAGTTCCTAAATAAACCCAACTTTGAATTCTATATTTGGGTTTTGCACTTAATTCAAATACCATCGCTCCCAATAGTATTGATAAAAAAAGTTTATTTTTGTTCATTCTTATTTTTGTGCAAATCCTTTATTTTGGATTCCACTTTAGCTATTTTACTTTTATAACTTTCGATGGCAACACTACGACTCCATTTACCCATATTGTTTACAGGCACCATATCCTCATAGTACTTTAATTTTTCTTTGAGTTCTTTTAGTTCTTTAAATAAAGCCATTGTTACCTCCTTTCTTTTTGGTTGTTTGTAATGTAAATTTACTACTTTTTTTTGTATTTTCCAAATCCTCGTATCGATTTTTTATATCGAGGTTCTTCTAAACTACTAATTTTTACACCTTCATACCGATTAGCTGCGTGTATAAAGTATGTATTACCAATATATGCTCCACAATGCCAGCCGCTTGGTGATGCTTTACTTCTGAAAAATATCAAATCACCAATTTGTAAGCTATCTTTTGGTATTCGTTGGGTTTGATTGTATTGTTTATATGCAACGTTTTCCAATTCCAATCCGTAAACATCTTTATATAAACGTTTTGTGAATTGCGAACAATCAATTCCTCTTTCAGTTTTACCGCCTAACTTATATGGTTTTCCAATCCAATGTAGCATAAATTTATTTAAGATAGTATCAGTAGTTAAAACATCCTCTATTCCACCCGTTGCTTTGTTTGTTTGTGCCATTGAAGTTATACCTAGCATAACTAAAACAGCTATAAAAATAATTTGTTTCATATTAATCCCACCAACTCCTTAAATCTGTCCCATCGTATTCAGGTCCGTATTTGCTAGAGTTCTTAGTTCCTTTAAAAATATTCCAAAGTTCATTCCATTCTGCTTTTTCAATAGCAGCTGCTCTTTTGAATACTTTACGATTATGTGTTTTATCAGCTTTAGATTCAGTATCTATTAATTTATGGTTACCATCTTCTGTTTCCTCAAATAACCAATCAGCTAATTTTAATTCACCCAATTCAGCTTCAGCTCTATCAATATAGTCATCATCCAATTTGTGTTTCAAAAGTTCTAATGCTCTAGCCATTGCTTTTACTTTTGGTTCACGTGTTTCTGCTACTTCAAATCCACCCACCGACATTCCTTTATGTGTAATTGATAGTGAACGATAAAGCATTTCTAAATTGAAACGATAATCCCACCAACGATGATTGTATAACTCTTTTCTGAATGTCCAAACGTTTTTAATAAAGTGTGGAATACCATAACGTATTGTTTCATACGTTTTATACCACCACGTTTGATGCCTTGCTAATCTTTTGATTGAATCAAAAAATGTATCTTTAAATTCTACTTTCATATTATTTTCTTTTAAATAAATCTTTAAATGTTTTAGCAGGTTTTGTTGTTCTGCCAGTTCGTTCATCAATCATTGGTGCTCTCCAATATTCATAAGTTAACCAAATGAATGTACCAATAATACCAATTAAAATATATTCCATATTATTTATTTTTCATTATTTTATATCTACGATGCCTTTCCTCTTCGCTTAACAATTCAGTATAAGTGTGAGTAATATTTACTTTCGTACACGTTTCTGGCAACCTTTGATTTCTGAAATAGTTGTTTATGTATCCCATCATATTTGCCGAACCAATTGGATTAGCAGAGTGAACAAATATTTGTGGTAATGGTATGTTCTTAGTCATACTTTCAGCTACCAAAAATCTAGCACAATCCATTCCCGTTTTCTCATCGATTCTTTTATAATCTAATTCAAAATGTGGTTTTGTGTTTGTGTAATATTCTTGCATAGCACTTTCACCCAAATCGTGGTCCAATGAAATTACTTCATAATTTTCTAAACCATTTAATTTGATGTGTGCTACGAATTCATCGTAATTTCTTACAACTTCCCATTCACCTTCCGTTGGAATTCTTACGTCATCCAAATACAAATATATTTTATTTTTCTTCATTATGCACAAATTCTAATTGTCTACTGATAAAATCATAATCAAATGTAATTGGGTCATTATCCACTTCATATGCCAAACTACAATTGCATCCATTGAAAGCATACCCACCCCAAGTCGTTTCTTTATATCCATATGCTTCGTGAATGTGTCCGCTGAAATGTAGAGGCGTTTTCAATTCATTCAATCTATGATATAAATCTGCACATCCTACATTTTCATTTGTTCGTAATGTTCTGTCACAATATCCATATATTGGGCCGTGAGTAATTACGATATCAGCATCTTCGGGAATTTTATTCCACATTTGTGCAGAATCATATCCTCTATCCACATTAAATGCCCAATTATATCCAAATGTTGCCGAATATGGTGAACCCCATATTTTAATCTGGTCAATTTCAACATATGAATTTTCCAAATAAAATACGTTTGGATTAAGACCAGTTGCTAATAAATTTATCAACCATTCAGGCTTTCCATCGGCGCAAGGTGTATCCCAATTATTTCTACCTCCATCAAAATAATCTAATTTGTTTCTCAATAGAACCTCTCTATCAAAGGTCATATCGTGATTACCTGCGATAAATATTTTATTAGTATATCCATCAATTTTATTAAACCATTTAATAAAATCTTCAACTTCGCTCTTTCTACCCAACGAACTTATATCACCACTATGTATAAGCAAATCGCCTCCCGGCAACTTACCATTAAGTTGTTTGTGTTTGTTGTGTGTATCACTAATGTGTGTTATTCTCATTTTCATTTTCGTATTCTTTACTTCCTACTATTTGATATGCTTCATATGTTGCTTCAATAGCTGTTTCGATGGCTGTATATATTTCTTCATCGTATTCAGCTAATGGATGTTCTAAACAATGGTCGTGTAATGTGGATGCTAACACATACAATCTATCCATTAATTCCAAATAATGTCCTGGGTTAATTTCCGATTTAGATACCATCTGATTTTAGTTTTCGATTTTTAATAAATGTTTCGTATTCCACCTTATCTATTTGATTATTGCCTCCATCAAATATTAAATAGGTTTTTCCATCTAGTCCAACTTCGATTGCTATAAATCCAAATCCTTCACATATCATTGGTTTATAATATCCCTTCGGAATAGTTTCAGCTTCCGCTTCTATATCAAAATCCCACGGAAACTCCGAATCATATAGTTCCGCCCATTGTTTACTAAAATCAGCCATAATATTCTTATTTGTTTGTAAATATACGAAAAATATTTGATATTACCAAATAAAAAAGGGGGAAATATCCCCCTTTATTACAATTTATTTTAATATGATTACATCATTGGTGGCATCTGCATTTGTGGTGCCGATTCCTTTTCTGATTTCTTTTCAGCTACAACACATTCGGTTGTAAGTAATAATCCGGCTACCGATGCTGCATTTTCTAATGCCAATCGAGTTACCTTTGTAGGGTCAATAATACCGGCATCAATCATATCCACATATTCATCCGTTCTCGCATTGAAGCCATTGTTTCCGCCCAATACTTTTACGTGATTAATGATAACATCCGGCGAACCACCTGCGTTTGAAATGATTGTTCTGAATGGTGATTCAATTGCTTTCTTTACAATATCTGCACCCAATTGTTGGTCGGCATTTTCTAATTTAGATGTAAATACTTTGTTAGTTAATACATCAGCTGCTTTTACTAAAGCTACACCACCACCAATTACAATACCTTCTTCAACAGCTGCACGTGTAGCGTGTAACGCATCATCCACTCTATCTTTTTTCTCTTTTAATTCAGTTTCAGTTGATGCTCCAATGTAGATAATTGCTACACCTCCACTCAACTTAGCCAAACGTTCTTGTAGTTTTTCTTTATCGTAATCTGATGTACTTTTTTCAATTTGAGCTTTGATTACATCGATACGAGCTTTGATTGCTTCAGTTGTACCTCCACCATTAATGATTGTGGTTGTATCTTTATCGATATTAATTTTTTCAGCAACACCACACATTTTTATTGTAGCCTTCTCTAATGTTAAACCACTTTCCTCACTAATTACAGTTCCGCCGGTTACAATAGCAATATCTTCTAACATTTCTTTACGTCTATCACCAAAAGCAGGTGCTTTAACAGCTGCTACTTTAAGTGAACCTCTCATTTTATTTACTACTAATGTAGCAAGAGCTTCACCTTCGATATCTTCAGCGATAATCAATAAAGGTCTGTTTGTTTGTGCTGCTGATTCTAAGATACCGATAATATCTTTCATTGAACTGATTCTCTTATCGTACAATAGTACATAAGGTTTTTCCAATTCAGCTTCCATCTTCTCCTGATTCGTTACAAAGTATGGTGAAAGATATCCTCTATCAAACTGCATTCCTTCAACAGTCTTCACTTCGGTTTGAGTACCTTTTGCTTCTTCTACCGTAATAACCCCATCCTTACCAACTTTTTCCATAGCATCTGCTAACATCTTACCAATTTCAGAATCGTTGTTTGCTGAAATGGTAGCAACCTGCTCAATCTCTTTGTTTGTGTTGATTTTTTTAGATGTGGATTTCAATTCATCTACCACAGCAGTAACTGCTTTATCGATACCACGTTTCAAATCCATTGGATTCGCACCAGCGGTTACCATTTTAATACCATCGGAAAAAATAGCTTGAGTTAATACCGTAGCGGTTGTTGTACCATCGCCTGCTAAATCAGCAGTTTTGGAAGCAACTTCTTTTACTAATTGAGCGCCCATATTTTCTACGGCATCTTCCAATTCGATTTCTTTGGCTACCGATACACCATCTTTTGTAATGTGTGGTGAACCAAATGATTTACCAATGATTACGTTTCTACCTTTCGGACCTAATGTAACCTTCACTGCATTAGCTAATGAATCTACGCCCGATTTTAACTTTACTCTCGCATCGTTTTCAAATAACAATTGTTTTGCCATAACTTAATTTTAGTTTTAATTTTGTTTATTGTTACAAATATAGGAAAAATATTTGAATATTCCAAATTAGCATTTAACTTTATAGTTTCCCTTTTTTTGTTGTTCCTTAATTGTTTGCTTAGCCATACGTTTTCTATTTTTGGCTTTTGTTTGTTTTTGTGTCATAATATATCTGATTTAATTGTTTATAAATATTCCATTTTGTATATCCAATGATAATTTATAATTATGCTCTATTTTATCTAACATCGTGTCATAGATATAATCAAAATCGCCATTTATTAGTTTATCAATTACATTAAAATATCTATTAAAATATTCTGTATTATCTTTGTTTGGCGAATAGTGAACATTATCTTTTATAATATCACGTATTCCCAACTCATCCACAAAAGTATAATATCCCATATTTTCTAACATATTAATATGAGTCTTACCATTTGTTAAAATTGGAACAGTCTTTGCTAAGAATGGATACAAACTTTTTTCAGTCAACGCACCTTCATAGTGATTTGATTCAATTACTAAATTAAATTTACCCATTGTAAGTAAACATAAATTTTGAAACATAAATTGATTACCTTCTAAAGAAGCATGATAATCGATAGGTTGAATTACGGCGTGCGATTGATATGGAAAGTTTATACCATCCTTTTCAAAAAAATTTAAATGTTCATTTTCATTATCAAATCCCTTTGCAGTTGAATTTGCATTTTTGTAAGTTAAATAAACATTTTTATTTTTCTTTGATTCTAAATATTTGAAAAATTCGTAACGTCTATCGTGTCCTCTTCTAACCAAATAAACTAATTGAAATGGTTTATAATTTTGTTCTAATATGGTTTGATATTTCATATCGGAATATGCGGTATAAACACCATCAAACATAGATTTAGTATATAACATAGTACCTACGCCTTGCCATCTATCCGGTCTTACCATTATTGCTTTATTGTGATTTGGATAATATTCAGCAAAATCACCAGCCACAGTTTCGGTTGGGTTTATAAAAATTAATTGTTTATTTGAAATATTTTTTGATTCAATATTTTTGAAATAGTATTCTATTTTATCAGCAGGAACTTCGTTCTCATTTATTTTACAATAATATATTTTATATTTGTCAGTTTCTAACCATAAAAAAGGTGGCTCTATATCATCTCCTCTATGTATAGATTCGATTAATTTATTATTTGCTAATAAATTTAATGGATTTTCTCCTTTAACAATATCCCAAACTGGCAAAAATCTTTTGTTAATCATTTATTATTATGTTTTCTTTTGAATCAAATACTATTATAATTCTATGCTGATAATGGTTGTTCATATGAGCATGCCAATTATCACCAATTTTAATACATTCGTTTTCATTTACCACAAATACTTTGTTATCATATTTGTGAGTATCCAACCAATCGAAGTTATTTAATTCATATGGTGTAGGCTCTTTATTAAGTCCAATAGCACTATTATAACGTTCGATTACTTTTTTATAAGTATCGTTTAGCAATTTGGAATCCAATTCAAAATTAAAAGCGTTTTCTGATGAAACAATTGGTAATATGTATCTATGAACATATCCATCTATGTGAAATCCGGTTCTAGCATATGGTAAATATACTATTAATTGAAATTTATCTAAATCAAATTTCTTTAAATATTCTTTAGCTATTTCTAATTCAACCAAATCGGTTTTAATATCCAATAAATCATATATTTTTATCCAATACGGATTGCCCAGTCGATTGTAACCCATACCTTCTAATTTATCCCAATTTAAAATAATTTCTTTTTTTAATTGTTCAAAATTTGGTAACTTTATGTTAATATTCTCCATTGGTTATATTTAAATAACGTCTTATGTAAACTATAATTTCAATTAAACCTAATCCAAAAAATATATAAGCCAACCAAATAGTTGGTACTTCAAATTTTTCAGACACCATCCAATTTGTGTTAGCTAATAACCAAAACAATATCATTTTATTTTCGCTTAAAGATTTACCAGCTGTCATCATACATAACCATAATGATACCAATATAGCAGGTACTGCTAATATTAAACTAATGATTGGCAAATCTGCCATCCACATAAAATCTTTTAATAACCACAAAGGAAAATGTAAATCTGATATGAATTGTTGCTTCTTAGTCATCTATTATAGTTGCTTCTTCTATTAAATTTACAAATAAATATTCATTTGTTTGATTACTCTTTAATATTTTTTCAGAACCAACCCATTCTTTTAAAAGTTTAGCGGCTTCACCATCTATACTTTTGGTAAATCTTTGATATGGAATTCTACGAACTATTTCATACAATTCATCACCAACGTTTACTAAATCTAATTTTCTCATCTCCAAAAAATTTGAATTCCTAAAATACCACAAGCTAATATTAAACATACAAATGTTTTTAAACTAATAGCTTCGTTAAATAGAAAATAACTCATTAGAGCAAAAACAACTATACCAATCCCAAATCCAATAAGACGGGATGGCCAAATTTCTCCACTAAAACTTTCTACGAAATACCCAACAGACTTTAAATAAAGCCAACTGATTGGTACTGATAAGGATAAAATCAACAAAGGGTATTTACTATACCAATTGTATTTTATACCACCTTGCAATTGCAAAAAGGTAATTATTTGTGCTAGGAGTCCATATAGGAAACCTAAAAGTAACTTATTCATTTATTCTATTTTAATCCAAATATTCGGATATATCTATTCCATCATCTTCTGTGGAATAAATTATATCATCCATCTCCTCACAGTAATCGTAAATATCATCTAACAAAGGATGCGATACGCCATCCAAATCTATTTGCTTCAATGCATCTTTAATTTTGTAGATTACTTTTTTTAAATTTTCTTCCATAATTTATTATACTTTGTTTCTTTTGGAAATAAGTATATGTAAATCACGTATTTTGGCACATTGTTCGTATTCTTCCACCTCTAAAAAGTATTCCATAGCTTTATTCAATGTATCCGATACATTTTTTTCACTAACCATAAACACTACATTATCTGCTAAATTCGATATCATTATAGCTTCTACAATATCGAATTCGCCGATTATAAGCTTCTCACAATACCTAATTAATTCTGAATGAATTATGTATTTGTTATTGTTAGCCCACGTTACCAAAGATTGATTTCCAATGTCTATGTGTAATAGCATTGGTTTTAAATTATCTTTTGTATTTTGTGATTTTGTATATTTTTGATTCATCGGTAAACATTAATTCATCAATGTAGTTAACAGTTGTTGCGTTACTATACTTTAAAGCATATTTCACAAATACAGTGTTTTCACATTCGTGATATTCAAATATGATTAATTCATATGGATTTTGAAAAAAAGCATTAATGGTTTCACATACCCACTTTTTTCCTGGCCAACTACCATTGAAATCATTCATATAGCAATGTTCATCCAAACATTCTCCAATATTTGGCATATTTTTGTGCTTCAATGATTCAAAAAATACTTCAGCCGTTTCAATGTAACTTCTCATATTGTTAATTTAATTTTTATTTAATCGCTTCGTAAACCAGATATAGAGTCCAAAAAAGAATCCCGCAATACAATACAAAACGAAGTTCGCTTTCCATAAACTTCCTGTCAGTAATATTAGGGAATATTGTACGGCATCGAACCCAAATGGATTGAAGAATAACGCCAGCATTAATGCCATATCTTTGTAAAGCATTAGTCTGTTTTCCTTGCTTTTCAGCTTGTTGATTGTTTTTACTATCACCGTCGTCCATTTTAGTAATTTTAGTTAAACAATACATAACCATTTAGAATAAATATTCAAGTCCTTTTACATTCGAACGTTTTAATTGAATATCCATTTCGCTTTTAGTAGTGCCTTCTTTACACTGCTTCTTATACCATATATATAGAGCTTCTAAACTTCCGTTACCTCTTTGTCTCTTCATAGCTTTATCCCATAAATCCTTTCCGAATTCGGCTGTAAGTTCTTTACGAAGTTTCCAAAGAATTCTATTCTCATCCGCCATAGCTTCCAACTCTAACTTAATAGATTTGATTCGTTTCATCCTTCCAGCTTCCAAAGAAGCTTGAATACGATTCTGCTCATCCGTCCCCCCATAATTCTTATAAGCATCCTCACTAGCTTTCTTGGCAGCTTCCTTAACAATCTTAGCCTCGCTAAACATATAAGAATAGTTAAAGTCACCATTACGAATCTTTAATAAAAGTGGTGCATCTGCTTTAAGTGGTTTGTTTGGTCTCCCCTTTGTCCACCATCTGAATTTGTTGTAACTCATACTCCATTATTTTTGCTTCTAAAAATTGAAATGATTCCGATGAACCTGTTAATGAATCATACTTTCGATATCGTTTTACAAACGATTCTAATCCATCGGATTTTAACTCCGATTCTAAATCTTGTACACTTCTAAGATAACATTGATTGAATCCCATTATTTCTTTTTAGTTATACGCTGTCCATAATCATCAAATTCGTTTTCTACTGGTAAATTAGCTATGTAATTTTTAACAGCTTCTTTTATTTGTTCATTTGGTTCGGGCAAATTATCATTTAGTGCATCAAAGAATATCTGCCTATCTTTTGCCGATTGTAAAATATCATCGCTATTATCTTCTTCATTATATTCATCTGCTCTATCTACAATCCATTGTTTCCAAGTTGAATCGTGATATCCTAATCCGATTGCAATAGTATGAAATGCATCGAACAATTCATCGATATCGGTATCACTATGGTCTAATTCAATTGATATTTTTGTACCATATTGTTGTCCCGTAATTATTGTTGGCTTATTGAAGCCTGTTTTGAAATTTTCGTAATTCATAAAGTTTATTTTAATCAAACCATTGAGTTCTATTTGTTTTAACATTCTTAATACCAGCATCTCTGAATTTAGGGTCACCGCCTTTACGAGCTGCTGCTTCAGCTATCCTTCTAGCTTTTTCATCATCTCCAATCTTACCCAACTCCTTAGCTCTTTTTAATTCTTCTGTTGTTAACGCCTCACCTTTTGTTAGTGCTGCGAATTGCTTTGCGTGATATTGACCGATAGGTGCGCTGAATTGTTTTAAGTAAGCTGCTTTGGTATCTAAGTACTCAAAGAAATCAGCCTCACTTAATTCCTTCATTTGCTCATCTGTCAATTCATTATTCGGATTGTAAATCATCTATATCAATTTCAGGGTTTAATTTATAAAGTAGTTCACCATCAGCGTTAACTGAATCCATAACAATAGTTCCATCCATTACCATATCGCTGAAGGTTTTATTTATACCTTCACTCGTAACTTTATAGATTATATCCATAAGTTGCTCATCCGATAAATGAATATCTTCTAATTGTTCCCAATTACGTTGCATCTGCATTTCCAACTCTCTACGAAGTTTGAATGGGTCACAAAAAATATATTGTTCATAGAAATCACTATGCTCTAACTCATTCATTATGTTATCAGCGGTTTCTATAATTTCGTGTAAGATATCCATATGGATTATTTTTGATTATTAAAAAGTTTAAATGCCTCCTCCTCCTCTTCTTTGGTTGGATGATATGTTGATTTATAATACTCATCATCGTAGAACATATCATCTGGAAATATAGAACCACTTGCTACATTATTCCAAAAATCTTTCTCTTCTGCTTCCTTTTGTAAACACCATTGTTCAAAACTATAATCATCATCAATAAATTCATCTTGTCCACGCATTTCCTCTTGATATTGCATGAATAATTCTTTCATTTTACCCATAGTTATTTATTTTTAATATTAGTAATAATGTTTTCCAATAGTTCCACTTCATTTTGAAAAACAGCCGTTTCAAATTCATCTCTACTGTTTTCAATAGCTTTTTCAACTACATTAATTATAACCGCCTGAAATGATTGTAGCGATGTATTGGTGAATGTGAATTTATGGTTTGTAATAGTGATACCATCTTCCCACAAACGAACCCAATACTCTAATCGTTTGTTTACTAAAAAGTATCTACCACTTATCGGAGCCATTTTAATATCCGTATCCGATTGTTCACATAAATTTGTTACAATATCCAATATAAGTTGCTCTTTCTTATTTGGCTTGTACTTTGGGATTAGTTTTTCTTTTAACCAGTCTATCATTTTGTTTAAGGATTAATTTGTTTTACTTTGTAAATATACAAAAAAATTTCTAATTAATCAAGAACTATTTTAGCTATTTTTGTGATTCCATTTGATTTAGCTACAATGGTTAAGGTATCACCTTTCATATTGTACATAGGTGCTATTACCGTATTGATACTACCATCAACGGAATTATAACAAACGGGATTGATTGTAGGTACTTGAGCAGTTTTAAGATTAACTACTTTAATACTATCTACAATCTGCCAACCTAATCCTCGCCAAGTTCTACGATATATCGTACCAATATTTTCACCTTGCTTCAGTGTCCAATAGTGAGAGCTTTCCCATTCCACTTTCTCTCTCGGATTATCTGGCACTCTACCATTCGTTTTAATTGAGCCTGATATAGTATGAATGTTTTGTGTTGTAGTTGAATATAATTTAAAATGAGAATACCCATTCACGTCAATTGGTAAACGGGTATCGATATTCATTTCAACATTCTTATTTGGAAACAAATCATCTTTACTGCAAGATGAAAAGAATGTAATACACAAAAGTAAAGCTAAATAAATTACGAATAGTATCAGTTTATCGTATGATTTAGTTTTCATATTATTCGGTTTGTGTAGTTAAAATTAATTCAAATTTATCAGCAGCTTTCTTATCCGATTCTTTTAATAATTCCAAAGCCATTTCATATCGTGCCAATTGAACGCCACTAACAAATACTTCATTTCGTAAACTATCTGATAGATTTGATAAAGAATCAATCGTTTGTGCTTTTTGTATATCGCCACCAACTACAACTTCAACTTTTTGCTGAGCTCTTAATCTACTCAATTCTTTTTGTTGAAAGTAACAAATAAGTAATACGGCTACAGCGCCTGTTCCAACGATTACTTTCTGATATTTTGCTATAAACTCTTTCATAATTGTTGTATTTTAATTAACACTTCGGTTACATCTTGCTCCGTTAAATATCCCAACACATCGTTTGTGATTGGAGTATCGTATGTTAAATGTCCATCCGTATTTAATACAGCCAACTCATACAATCCATCTTTACCACCATATGTGTAAGGAGTTTGAACTATACTAGCACCAAATCCATTATCGAATTCAGCGATAGCTTGAACCCCACCCATATGATTTGGGTGAGGTTTAAACTCTAAATCTTTAAATGTTTTCATATTACTGAATATTTTTGAACATTTGTGGTACAGTACCATAAACTGGCAACTTACCATCCCATTTGTTTACATATTCCAACTGAATCAACAATGGTGTCAATGTTTGTTGTTTCATTCTATTTGCTTCAGCTTCAGCCTTAGCGGATGTTAATAATGCCTGAGCGTTACCTTCTGCCGTTGCTACTTTAATCTTAGCCTGTGCTTCAGCCGTTTTAACTTCGTTCTCTGCTCTCAATGCTGCCTGAACTGCATTGTTCTTAGCCTCAATTGATTTCTTAAATGTTTCAGGATAAATCAAATTAGATGTGAACTGATTGATTACAAATCCCTCTTTTAATAATTGCCCATCTAATAATCTACGAACTTCTACTTCAAATACTGCTCTATTACTAATCAATTCATCAGCCGTATATTTGTTAGTTGCTAATCGGAACGCATCATACACTGCTGTCTTTAAGAAACCTTCTTCGATATCTTCTAAAGGTCTACGATACTTACTAAATATTGCCGGTACTTTCTCTCTTTGTACTGAATAGTTCATAATAGGCGATACACTAAACTCCGAACCATCTTTACTATTTACTACGAATGAATTCTCACCTTTGTATTCCTTATGTTGAATAAACGTTGGGAACTCATACACACGCGTTGTAAGCGGATTGTAGAATACCATACCGGTAACCGCTACCACATCATCCACACCTTTGTTATCACCATATTGGTTTACTTTAACACCAACATGTCCTGCATCAATTCTTTCACATGAATTGAATAATACTACTAATAGGATAAATCCCAATACACTTGCTCCGATTGTTTTAAACATTTTTTTAATTTTTAATTGTTGTTCTAATTTTAATTGTTCTCTTTCTTTTTCGATTTGAGCTTGCCTTTCTGCCCAAGCATCATGAATATCATATCCCATATATTATTTTGTTTTTGGTTTACGTTTTGCTTTTGGTTTCTGAATTACCGCTTCTTCAACTTTCGTTGGTTCTTCTTTGGAAGCTGTTGCGTATGAATATAATTCTAATCCACCCCAAAGAATTAATACCAATAATGCGATTGCTCCAATAATATTGGCGAAGGTATCAGCTGCTGTTAAGCATGGATACACTCCAAATTCTAATAACAAAAATATTGTTATGAATATGAAGATTTGTTTTTTGTATTTACTTAATTTTTCCATATAATCAATATACAATTTTTATTTTTAATTACCAAATTAATTTAGATAAATTAACTCCAATCCTTTTGGCATTCCTACCAAAACTTCCATTGGAATTGAACTACTATGCATCATAACTTAAAATATTTCTTCAGCTATTCCCAATACTTCAGCTAATCCTAATAGTATTGCAGTGTTGCCAAATTGTTCATTAAATAAGAAATAACATGCTCCGATTCTCAATACACTTTTGAATAAACTTATCCAAAAATGTGAGTTTGATTTACTCTCTTTTGGTTGTATCATTATGCTATAATTTTATTTGTGATTCGTAATATAGTTTCCTCATCTTCGGTTGTTAACCTCCATTTGTTACCTATTAGTTTTCTAACGTTGGTATCCCACTCATCCGAATCTTCATCATCGGGATGGTTACCTATTTGCTTAGGACAATACCCATCATCGTAAAGGTCATCTACCAACTCTTGCTTTTCGTATGATGATAATCCCCATAGAATATCATCTAAATCAATATCAATACTTGCCATAATTTTTGTTATTAAAAGTTATTAAAAATGTTTATATATTGTTTATGTAATTCATTACATACTTTTTTACTTACACCTTTTGTGAAAGGTTTGTAATCGTGTCCGAATGCCAGATAAGCCTGAATTTCATCCGGCACTACACCTGCGGTATAACCCATATCCAATAGATTCTTTTCAAACTCTAAATAATCCTGCCATTCAATCGTTTCAGTAACTTCATCTACCAATTGCTTATATTGTTTATTAGTAGCGTACAACCCGTGGCATATTTCGTGTTGAAATATATCACCATCCGTAGTACCTGCTCCAATTATATACCCATCACAACTATCGCCATTCAATTCGTATAATTGGTGAATAATAGATTCCATTACATCATCGTAATCGGTATATCTATCAGTCAATGTATCGTAGCAATTGTAAGCAACTTCTAAAGGTACATTGAACCCACTCCAATCCATACCATAGGTAAATCCTCTACCATATTCTTTACTATACCATTTCATATATTCGGTAAAAGAGAAATCTTTGTTACCTCTAAATGCCGGATTCGGTGATTCATAGAACTCCTGAATTCTTAGGAAAGTCATAGCCCTATCATATTGCTCTTCGATAATAACAGCGAATACTTTAGGTTTAACTTGCTCTATTTTATAATCTATTTTTATCATATACTTAATTTATTCATACTCAAAAAACATAGAACCCCACTAAAAGTGGGGTCTATGCAACCGGGGTGGTGAGAGTTATGAGTATGAGTTATGAGTAATACCACCCCTTATATTTTTACCATTGAATCTCGTCCTTAACTTCTTCTACTACATTATCATATAGATTAGAATCGTTCTCACTTCTCATATACTTTTGAACCAACTGCTTAACGTAAGTACGTTCTGAATCGATACCACCATCCTGCGAATATAGAGGGAAGATAGCAACTTCAGCTGCTTCGATAATATTGAAACCATCATAAATCAACCCAGCCATCTCAACCGAAATACGGGTTGAAACTGCGGTAGTAATTTTACCAACATCGGATTTGATTTGGTCACGAGTGTGAGCGGCGATTTCAGCGATTGCTTTTAAATCCTCAGCGTTAGCTTCAGGATATAACATTGTAAGTAATTCCAATTCCTGCTCAGCGTTCAACACATCCACCTCAATAGTAACGAATCGGTCAACCAACGCACGGTCAAGAACACGTGTCGATGTAAATTCATTACCGATGTTAGCGGTAGCGATAAAGGTAACACCTTCGGCCACTTTAACGATTGGTGAATCAACAGCCTCATCCAAACGTAAGTAACGTTGCCCCTGGTCTAACACAGTCATAAGGATGTTCCAAGCTTCAGGGTGTGAACGGGACAACTCATCCAATAAGATAACTGAATAAGGAGTCTTAATAGCTTTAACGAAAGCGGATTCGTTGAAGTAAGTACCTTCAGCTTTGTTGAAGTGAGTATTACCGATAAGCGATGCTCTCGGGTCCTGCGTTGCTCCTAAGTTGAAATAGAAGAACGGGCGATTAAGAGCTTCAACCAATGCTTTAGCCGCCATAGTTTTACCACTACCAGCGGGTCCGGTCATCATAATATTTTTAGCTCTAACTGCTGAACGAAGTAAGTATTTCCACTTCAATTCAGTCATAATAAGATTAGCGGGTTTTAATTTGATACCACCATTGTGGATAAAATCAATAACCTCTTTGTGTTCGGTAGGATTTTCTACCACAGTCTCAGCCAATGCGGTATTGATTGGCTTTACCAACATATCATTGTATTCATTCATATCAACCATACGGAAAGATTTCTGTCCGTTTTTGTTAATGTGCCCACGAATTGCCGAATTAGCTTTGTGAGCTTTTTTACGAAGGAAAGATGTAACGATTGTAGAATCAGTTTCTACTTCACCAACCGAATTAACTAAGTTAAAACGATTACCAACTTTTTCAACTTTGTAGATTTCATTAGTGTAACCTACTAACACTTCTTTTTTTGTCTTACTCATAACTCTATTTTTTAAAGATTAATATTTAACTCTCAATTGTTCCACAATATACGAAATATTCCCGAATTCGCCAAATATTTTTTCAATTATTTTTCAAAATATTTCAGAAATATACCACAAATAAGGGGTCAATAACTCACAGAAACCCGGCAGGAATCGATTATAATTACTCAATAAGGTCAATATCCCACCCTTCATATTAGTATAATTTATATTCATAACTCATTGATAATCAATGGGTCATAACTTATTGATAATCAACACGTTATGAACCCATTGTTTTTTACTATTTTTTAAGGAACAGTTCGTTCAAAGTTTTAGTAATTGGAACGATGTTTTCGATATCGATAAATCGGCTATCATCACCATACATACGTTTGAACTTATTTTGTGAATTTGAACTGGCACCATAATCACTTACAAAGTAAGCCATAACATTGATACCTTGCTCTTTCATTTTCTTAACCATTTTACGAGTGTGCTCAACCGCAACATCACCATAGTAGTTAGTACCATCTTCACTAAAGTTTGGTTCACCATCACAAATGTTTAAGAAGTAAGAATCGATATCCTTTGTAGTTGGAACGAAATACTTCATAGTTGCTTCATAACACAAACCTTCAGGCGTTGTACCATTAGCGTGCAATGCCGGAAACAAACGTTTTACTTTATCGAACTTATCTACTCTACTATCATATGCCTGGCAGATGTAAGGTTTTCTACCCCAAATACCTCTGATTGTAACCTGAACTTCTAAGTTAGAAACCATCGAAGCTGCTTTACAAATAGCGATTGTAGTTGTAAGTGCTTTATTCCAAGCAGAACCACTCATTGAACCACTACCATCCAAACTGATATGTAAGTTAGCTTTCTTAAACTTATCCACATCTTTGGTGCTGAATACGTTTACATAATCATAACCAAGTCCGGCAATCAATCTACGGTCAATCTTACCACTCTTTTGGCGAGGATTATCGGTAACACGCTCCTCACTACGAACAGCCAATCTTCTACCTAACAAAGTACCCAATTGAATACCCTTTCTCAAAGCTGCTTCGTTGTAGCCAGAGAAACGAGCTGGCTCATTACCCCAACCTCTCCACCAATCAGCGAATGGGAATGAAGGGTCTTTCATCAACTCTTCAGTCATTTTTTTAGATACGATACATTGTGTACCACGTAGGAAACCAATACTACCAACTTGCTCACCACCAACACTAACCATTTCAGTACCACTTTGTTCAACCGAATCAAGCATCTGCTCATCTTTCTTAGAGATTGCTTTCTTTTTGATTTGATTATTAACGAAATCTTTCTGATTCTGAATTTTTTTGTTAAGTTGTTTCTTAACATTATCAGCCAAAGTGTTTTTAGATTTACCATTAGCATCATCCTTATCACCTTCAGCCGTACCATTATCATCATCCGATTCACTACCATTCATATTAGGTTGTTCACTCATAGAACCACCACCCATTGAAGGCGATTGTGCATCATCTGAAGCATCATTATCAATATCCTCATTAACATCAGAATCATCATTACCACCACCATTTTGTTGTTGTGGTTCACCATCTTTATCTTCACCACCACCCTGTCCGGCATCGGAAGGAGCTTGTGGGAGCGGGTCAATTGCTTTGGCGATAATCTCAGCGATTTGTTCGGCTACAAATAAACTATCAATAGTAGATTTTAATCGATTGATATTTTTAAGGTCAACCAAAGAGTAAATCTTAGCTAAACCTTTTAACTTTTTTAAGTCAGTATTAGCGTTGGTAAGATTGATAATACGAAACATATACGAATCAATTGTTTCATCGGTGAATTCATCCGATATCAATCCTTTATCAATTACTTTATCATTGAAGTATTCATCGTATAAAGCACGATAGTAATCTCTATAACCTGGACAGGTTGTAAAGATGAATTGGTCAATACGTCTATCTTCTACCCAATTGGTAAGTCCTTTAATTAAGTTCCAAACCTCCATTGAGCTAGGATGATATCCTTTTGATTGAAACAAATCACGCAAATGTTGTGGAGTTTGATACACACTAAATGTATCAAAGTTAGTAAGATTGATGTGAGATGCTTCGTGCAGTGCCAACCCAACTGCTACGTCAAATTTTTCTGGCTTTACTTCAGCTGATAACACAACGTGCTTACCATTAGTGTAAGATTCACCTTTTTTGTAAAACTTAACAGGAATGTTTTTGTTAGTAAGAATGTTAACGAAGTTAGCGATTGCTCTTCGGTGAGCGGATAATCGTAACATTTCAACAGTTGTTGATTCTGATGAAGATAATTTTTTGGTAGCCCAAACACCTTTCTCGTCATCATAGTATGATTCAGCAAAAACCTCATCATCATAGCTACTCCATTCATCAGCCCAAAACGATGAAGCGTAACTAACTTTGGATTTTTGTTTTTTGTTGGAACTCCATTTTGTAGATAGGTAACTCATATTACTCATTTTTATAGTTTAACTCTCAATTGTTCTACAATATACGAAAAATATCTGATATAGCAATGGATTTTTTTAATTATTTTTTAACTCATTGATTATCAACACATTAGGCATAAAAAAAGACCTACATATGTAAGTCTTTGATTATCAATTAGTTATGAAATGTTAGTTTTTAACCTTTTTTAACATAGCCACAGTTGCTTTATATACCGGCGAATTCTTATCATATTTCAATGCCGATTTCACTTTAATCATTTTACCCGTTTCAGGGTTTTTAACCATTTTATCGGCTACACCTTTTGGTAAAAGTGATTTTAGTTGTGTTGGGTTTGATACCATTTTTTCAGAACCAGGTTCAGCTTTAGTTTGAACTTTTGGTTCATCTTTTTGTGCGAATGGTTTCCACAAACCTCTACTATCTATTTCTCTCTTTGTAGATGGAGCTACTTGTGCTTTTTTCTGATGTGGGTACTTCATTGGGTTGAATGGTTCTAATTCATCCGTATTAACGTTACCATCTGCATCGGTTTTGGTTTCACCTCTCTCATCTGCCAATCTTACGATACCAACTGTGTTTGTTCTTTTATTGTAAACTACATCATCTACTTTATTTACTGGCTCTTCTGCTTTTGGTTCAAAGGTAAATACTTGCCCACCTTTTAACTTACTATATCCTTGTGCTACTTTGCCAGGTGAAAATTTTCCAATATTAAATGATTCACCAGATTTGGAATCAATAAATGTTGCTTCACCTTTTGCTTTAGTTTCTTCATCAGCAAATAGTACACTATCTTGCTGATATTTCTTACCCAATGATTGGATATGTTCTTTTGAAATATTTGGAATGAATAAAGATTTCTCTTCCGTTGGTACTAACATATCGGGTGGGCAATCTTTGTATTCGGTATCAGGTTTTCTACATTCCTGCCACATACCATCTACGTGAACAAATCCGTATCCCATTTTACGCAAATCGGCCTCTAACTCCTTATTTCTTTTTTTGTTTTCAGCTGCGGTTAATTCACCCCTACTAGCCGTTACTACTCCCCAATTTTTCATCTTAGGGTTTGAAACAACGTGTTGGTAGATTCTACCCAATGATGCTTCGTTTAAATCGTATCTACCTGCTTTTATCATCTCTAAATTATCTTTTGTATAAATATAGATTAAAACTCAAAATCTTCAGTTGGATTGAATCCTTTTGCTTTTGGAACTGAATTAGTTTGTGGTTTATTACCAACTACTGTGATTTTAGTTTGAGATTGAGGTTGCTGATTCTTTAATAAATCTCTAATCTCTTCTAATAGATTTTTGATAATCGTAAATTGCTCTACTTCCATATATTGTAATTATAAAGTTTCATTTGGATGCCAATCTTTTCCTTCCTCATCGTAATTTTCAACCCAAGGTGCTTCAGCATTTTCCCAATCTAAAAAATCATCACCTTTATAATCGGGATGTTTTTCGTGCATATTAGTTATTCCTCTAACCCAGAGGATGGCTACGATTGTAGAAATTGATAATGTGATTGCGATGCCGGGTAGGTATTCCATTGGTTAAATTGATTAAAATAAAGTTAGCTGTGGTGGGAGGATTCGAACCATCCAAAGTGCGATTCAGTAAATAACACAACGCCGGCCGGCTGGTGGTCTACCCCATATTATTTACCTATTTCGTGCTCACTACCCCCGAGACAGGAGGGCTTGTCTGCCAATTTCAACACACCACAATATGCGGAGAGGGTGAGATTCGAACTCACGGACCTGTTACAGTCACCGGTTTTCAAGACCGGCGCGATAGACCAACTCTGCCACCTCTCCTTTATATACAACTATATGTATATATTAAAATATTTTTTCTTCTCCAAAATCAGATGTATCCAATTTAGATTGATTTCTTCTAGCTTCTTCTGCTTCTTTGTACAATCTCATCCAAGTTAAGAATATATCAATAGGTGCCAAAATCGGTGCCATAATGATAATCATAATAGAATCTAATCCAGGTGTGATACCTAATCCACCTGCCATTACATTTTTGTTCCACTTTCTTACTAATTGGTATATACAATATACAAAGCAAAGTAAGTAATAAGTTCCAAATCCCATAGTATTTATTTTAATTTTTAATAATTTGAGTTTGTGGAGAATGAATCCAAATAAATAGGTTATCCAGGTTTCAATGAGGTTTGATTGTATTGAAAACGCCGACAAGAGACCCTAATATTGTTGAAGTTTGTTAATAATTCATTATCTTATTCGTTCATCCGCTATTTTGGCATCATAGTAGAATTGTAAGAATAAACTAATTAATCAGTTTCAAACCCCACTCACTCAATATTTTTAGATTTGGGTATTGGAGTTATGAATATCTAAATCATTCTGCAATGCCTCAACTCTATCTTGTAGTTTTGAAACAATTGCTTCAATTTCTACAATATTTAATTCTACTTCTTTTACTGAAACAACACTTCCGTATCTTTCATTAATTTTACCTTCTTCCGTTGGAACTTTTTTCAATTCCTTAATCATCCCTTTCAATTCTGCCAATGCGAAGATTTTATCATACACCGGCTGATTTGCTTTATGGATTTGTGCTTTCAATTCTACCAACTCATTTGATAGAGTATGGATTCTATCTAAAGTAGCACTCATAGAATATCTACGAGGATTACCTTCTTCAATTGAGTTATACTTTTTCAAAATCTCAAATTGAGCTTTCAAATCAGTAACCAATTTGTTCTTTTGTTTTAGTGCTTGTTTTACGTTCATTTCCTTTAAATTTTATTTATACAAATATACGATTAATTTTTTAAACTTCCAAATTTATTTTAGTGAGAATCTCCTACATTATGTTTTTCACCATAAATTAAATAATCTGGATTAATTACCTTTGCTACTTTTTGTCTTTCGCCTGTGTGATATTTGATTACAATACCTTCATGTGGTACTTTCGTACCTTCGATGAAGTTATTGAATACAAACTTATCTTGTACTTCTTGTGACCAATTTCCAAAATGTAAAATTTCCACATAAGGTAATTCTAAGATATCATCGATTAACAATTTTGAATTGATAGGGCTTAAATACTCACCATTCTCTTTTACATCGAATCCTACGAACTCAATATCCTTCAACCCATATTCATAGTTCTTTTGGATTCCAGCTCCGTAAATCTCACCATATAAGGTAATACCATCACCTATTTCAGGCTCCATCGCATCATCTTTAACATAATCCCACAACTTTTGTTTGATGTTGTATTTCTTTTCGATTTCATACCAAACATTAGTATCATAGAATCCATTAGAATCTGAACCTTTCTCTACATTATGCGAACCAACTACGAATTCATATTCAATCCATTTATCTGCTAATCCAACAAATCGTTTAATCTTATCCCACAATGATAATTTAATTTTCTTAACGATACCATAACGGGCATTAGTTCCGTGAATCTTACGAGTGATTTCAACTGTATCTTCTTCGGTAAACATTTCCGGCACATTCTTTAAGTTAGGGAACTTATAGTAAACGTGGAAGTTTGGGTTATCTTGCCATCTTACTTTACGACCAGATGCTAATTGTATTTGTTTAACAGGTGGTTCGTATTTATAAATTCCAAAGATATGCATACAATCTGAACCTTCCTTCAAATCCCAATCACCCATAGTAGTTCTACCATTCAAATATTTGTTTGGAATGATTAAACATTCTGAATATACACCTCTTAATTTCACAGTCCTAACTCTACCACCATTTCTCAAATAGTTAGTAACACCCATCTCATCAGATAATGTTTGTGGGATTACGGCATCGGTTGTAGCGATGATAGCAACATCGCCAACCTTTTGCTCACCTTTTTTAGTGATACAATTCCACCCACCTACTACTGCTAATTCGATATTATCAGCACCTTCGATTGGTCTAATCTCATTTACGATTGCCATATAGCAAACTGAATTGTTATTTTCCATTTCGTTTAAAGTTTAATTTCAAATCTATTTTTCATTTGTTCCAATTTATCAGCAGGAACTCCGTGCTGATTTACTCCACCATGCCTATTCTCTACTATAATAGTGAACACTTTGTATCCATATTTTTCAGCTAACTTAAAGTATTCATCCATTTCCCATTCTTTAGTGAATGTATTCGATACTACGATTTCGGGATAGAATTGTGGATTTGCCTCATTATCTTTCATACGAATTTCAACTTGCTCTCTACACCATTTATGTGCTTCTGATAATTTAGTAGCATCAAAATTGTAATTACCATCCTTATCGGTAAAGAATTTATCAGCTTCACATACTGCGTAATCATTCCATATCCAATGTGCGAATGTACTTTTACCACTACCTGGCAATCCTCTTACTAATGTTAATATTTTTGGTATCATATGTTTGTCTAAATTTTGTATATATGTTGTTCCATCCGCCAATGGAAATGTTTTCATCAAATGTTCTTCCCTATTCATCTTATCTATAATTCTCTACAATCTCATGATGGTCAAAATTGAATATTGATTTAATAGGTTGTGTTCTCATCATACTCAAAATCGTACTCATTTCAATTGGATATAAGGCGTTACCATCTACACCCACATCCATCATTTTGCCCGATTGAACTCTTAAACGAGGTTCAAAGTGAACGTGTCCATGCAAATGAATCGTTCCTCTTGCCATATTGTTCCAACTGGCAATCGGAAAGTGCATCAATACAAACGTTGCTTCATTTTGTAAATTAGTGCCAACGTTCCATTTTACATTCAATTCAACATATTTGTTTACCGAACTGAATAAAGATTGACAATTCTCTCTATTGTTTTCAATGTGATGGTCGTGATTACCCGTAACAATGTGAACATTTTTACATACGATTTGGTCTCTGAACTTTTGTATTTGCTCAAATCCACCAAAACTCCAATCACCTAAATGAAATAAGATATCATCTTGCCCAACGCATTCATTGATATTACCAACTAAATGGGCGTTCATATGTTCCAATGTTTTAAACTCTCTACAAGTCACCGGGTCTGTCCACTTTGTTGTAGCGGAACAAATGTTTGCGTGATTGTAGTGGGTATCACTTGTGAACCACAATCTTTGTCCTTTATTTAATATCAATTTCATTTTAAAAAATTTATTACTTTTTCTTTAATTCCACTTTGTTTGATTCCTTCTCTACTCGATGGTGTCAATACAAAGTTATCCAACCCCCAATCGTAGTTATATTCCATACCATAATGCATTTGAACCTTTCCCATATTCAAATCATCAATAGATACCCAATGTGTAATTTGAGGATTATCAATTAGGTATTGTTTGATTTCTAATGAACGAGATTGTTCTAAATCCATTTCTCTATTCCACGGAAATGCCGCATCATAATTTGCACAATCAGCTAAATTCTTTGTGAATGCTATTGGTTTCTTTTTGATGCCCTGTGATTCATAATATTCACCCATCTCCTCAACACTTGCCCATCTCTTCCAATCAGATGAGATAACAATTTCAGCGTTAGTTTCTTCCAATATTTCATTTAATATCTTAATTGCTTTCTTATTAAAATTATCAAATCGAGATAGAACTGGCAGAGATGCTACTGATTGCGATAATTTCCTACCAGCCTCTCTTTGTTTTTTGAATCTACCACCCCATTCAGTTGATAAACATATCACACCATCGTGGTCTAAAAATATTACTTTCATAACTCTCATTTATTAAATTGTTACCCGACCTGGATTCGAACCAAGACTAAATGTACCAAAAACATTTGTGCTACCATTACACCATCGGGCAATAATCTCAAGCATTCTACTCCCCGCAATACGGAATTGTATCTAACTTAGCCCATCGTTAGCGGTATGGGTACTTGAGTTGAGCGGATAGCCGGAATCGAACCGACATCTCCTACTTGGAAGGAAGGAGTAATAACCATTATACGATATCCGCTTATGTGGGCCAGTCTGGGCTCGAACCAGAGACCTACGCATTATGAGTGCGGTGCTCTAACCAACTGAGCTACAAGCCCTAATATCATCTATATTGATGATAATAGTTTTTATCGTTTATATCAACGATAGTGGAGATAGAGGGAGTCGAACCCACGACCCTCTGCGTGCAAAGCAGATGCTCTAGCCAACTGAGCTATATCCCCAATTTTCGGAACTTATGGATTTTCACCACCGAAATCTCTTTTCTCAATTGGCCTGATTGAGTGAGTATAATCGCGTAATTCGTCATTCCTAATCTAAAATAGCGAATTTTAGATTTGTACCTCGGGCCGGAGTCGAACCGGCACGGACGTTTTCTGTCCAAAGGATTTTAAGTCCTTCGTGGCTACCAATTACACCACCGAGGCATCTATTTCAAATAACTTTTCAAATATACACAAAATATTTGAATTAGTCAAGCTTTTTTATGATAACTCCAAACATTTTTGTTTGCTTATCATCTTCATCAATCAACACATCAATTTTGTTTCTGAATCTACTATTCATTAAATCCCTCACATACCAAACACCATTAAACTTACCAGCGTTACTTAGTACAACTTTCTCACCAAATCTAAGCTTTCGTTTCAAATCTCTACTAACAGCTATAATTCTATGTTTTTTTGGATTATCTTCATCAATTTCAAACCCACTTGCGGTTATTGTTGGCGAATCATCCGTTTCTCCCTCTGTTACTGAATACGTTGTTAAGGTTACTACCCGTCTAAACTCTTTAGCAACTTCCTCTTCCACTTTTTTTTCCACTTCTATTACATTTGTTTTCATATCAGAAACCGATGTAATAACATTATATGGAATAAAACATAATACAGCTATAAAAATCCAATTTCTTTTCATAATATTGTTTTTATAGTTAGTGATTCGGAAAGGATTCGAACCTTTGACCTACTGCTTAGAAGGCAGTTGCTCTATCCAACTGAGCTACCGAACCATATGCGGGATGTACGGGATTCGAACCCGTGACCTCCACCGTGACAGGGTGGCATTGTGACCAACTCTACTAACATCCCAGTTTACTAATTCATCTTTATCTGCACCTCCTCGTCATGCGATGGTTGACATATACCTCAACGAATTAGTTGAGCCTCCGGTCGGATTCGAACCAACGACCACCTGATTACAAATCAGGAGCTCTGGCCAACTGAGCTACGGAGGCAATTGTACTCGGTACGGGATTCGAACCCGTGCTACATCCGTGAAAGGGATGTGACCTAACCCCTAGTCCAACCGAGCATTTCTATCTTCCAAAGAACTTATACAAATATACAGAAAGTTTTTCAAACTTACAAATATTTTTTTAAATTTTTACTAAATGGTCAGCGCAATAAGTTGCGATAGGACCTAATGATTTGTATCGTACTTTGTATCCCATACCTTCTACCAAACCAACCGCCTGTCTGAATACTTCGTTTGATTTGAATCGTGGGTCAGGGTTAATATCAATATCAATCCATCTCACTTTTGGTAATCCAGCTGCCTTCATTACTTCAGCAACTTCAACTGAATACCAAACTTCATTTAGTAATCGAGTAGAACGAGTCCATTCCTTTTGAGTTTTCCATCTCTTATAAAGAACGTGTGCTCCTTTACCCGTATCATATAAAGCAACTACTATGGCATATATGGTTCTATCTTTGAAATTTTGTGAATCACACCCAATCAGTATTTCTGCATTAGGTTTTGTTTCCAACCACTCTCCAACATAACTAACTAAATCTACAACCTTACCATCATATAGTCGTTTGTATTCCATAATCGTTTTACTTTATATATTAACAATTTCATTTTCGTGTCCATAGTAGGATTCGAACCTACACAAACTGGGTTCTAAAGCCAGTGCGGTTGCCAATTACGCCATACGGACATTCAGCGGAGAATAGTGGGCTCGAACCACTGCGGCTTTTACACCCTAACAGTTTAGCAAACTGCCCCCTTCACCAACTTGGGTAATTCTCCTTTGGGGTGAATAATGGGATTCGAACCCATACTAACAGAACCACAATCTGTCGTGCTACCCTTACACAATAAACACCATATGTTGCGGGAGATGGAATCGAACCATCAAAGATAGGCTTATGAGACCTACTGGAAACCTTTTCTTCCCGCAGTATTGAGGCACGTATTGGATTCGAACCAATGTAAAAGGATTTGCAGTCCTCCACCTAACCACCTCGGTCAACCTGCCATATTTTGTTCACTTTTTTTGTTTGTTCACTATCGGTGAACACTCCAAATTAGTGAACATTGTAGTTCCGGAGAGAATCGAACTCCCATTTACTGGTTCGTAGCCAATTGTTCTATCCGTTAAACTACGGAACTATTTGCACCCCCTTACAGACTCGAACTGTAATCATCGGTTTTGGAGACCGGTATGCTAGCCATTGCACCAAGGAGATAAGTAATACGAACATTGACCGGGTTGTGGGTACTCTCCACTACTAGTCAGGCTTCAGCCACCCGGTTGATTCGTATTGTTGGTAGTGCGGGATTCGAACCTGCCACCTTCTCGGTATCAGCGAGATGCTCTAACCAAATGAGCTAACTACCAATGTGTCGGAATAGCAGGATTCGAACCTGCGTGCTCTTCGTCCCAAACGAAGCGAGATAGACCGGACTCCTCTATATTCCGTTATGTGAACCCGAATGGACTCGAACCATTGACCCTCGCATTAAAAGTGCGATGCTCTAACCAATTGAGCTACGAGTTCATTATGTGGAGCCTCGAGGAATCGAACCTCGTCCTCTAGTTCTTCAGACTAGCGTACGCACCAGCTATACCAAAGCTCCGATTGTGCCTGCAGATGGACTCGAACCACCGAACTCAAATGAGAGCTGATTTACAGTCAGCCGCAATTGCCACTATGCGATACAGGCATAAATGGTAGGAGATATAAGATTCGAACTTATGACCCCTTGGATGTAAACCAAGTGCTCTCACCGCTGAGCTAATCTCCTATTTGGCGGGGGAAGATGGATTCGAACCAACAACCTTTGAATTAACAGTTCACTGCTCTACCGTTGAGCTATACCCCCAAAACAAAAAACCCCCTAACTTTTTCAGTTAGAGGGTTTATGTATTATGTCGATTTGCGTAATTATCCAACATCAGTATCCTCTAACTTATTAGTGCTAATATAATCCACCTTGCCTAAATTCAAGACTGCCGGATTAGCTATGGCACTAAACATACTAATCCCTGTCCACTCACATCTTTGTGTTGGCAGTTGATTGTTCGTATGTAAAGTTAAAGTTTTCATCGTTAATATATATCTAAATATTTTTAATTTCGTTAGTTTTTAGCTAAAAAATGAAAGATTTGTAGGGTGGTTCTTTCAAAAGGCCTAGCTACAGCCATCGTTACCATCAACGTAATTCGTATTGTTGAGATTCTTTAAGGCGAAAATCCCCTACTGAAAACCATACCATCCCGCATTTTTTCTATTTATTTTTAAGTGGAACTTTTCAGTATTCTAGTAGGTACAACTAGCCAATCTGGACTTAAACCACTACGAAGAGCGGTGCGAAGGTTTTGCTCCCCCTCCTCCTATCTGGAATGATAGGCGTGCTACTATTACACCAATACCGCTTATAAAAAAGGATGAGAATACTCCTTTTAAGTGAACCAGCTTTAGAAAGATTATTAGTTCCTTTCGTTTCCACTTCCTTTTGAGAAGTACCAATTCAATGTGGATGATTTGAGACTATCAGTCTTTGAGTTACGTCTTACTCTCTTTGTACTTATTTTCTTCTACCCTGCCGAGCAGATTCACACTTGCGATGTTAGAAACCTTTCGAAAGAATCACAGACCTCTTGCGGAGGTATCGTGGCTGGGAACAGCTCCCAACTATGTACACACCTTTCGTCCGTAACTGGCAAACACTTATGCTTAATTTGATTTTATAGTTTGCACCTAAAGCAAATTGAGTTTTGGTTTGTAGATGGGTTCAGGTAGCGGTTTGCCTCTAGCTCCCCCAACTTTTGGTCGAGAGAATACTAAACTACCCGATGTGTTATCCCTAACACCATACTTCAAGTCATCTTCAGTAGAAGGGATTGGTGTCCCATTCTAAAGGATAGTAACGCCACCACGCGTACACAGTCTTATCTTACGTCCTTTCGGATAGCTTGATTATCAAGACCACTTTGGTATTGAATCACGCAATAGTCAGAAGGGATTAATTTCTGATGTCTTACATTAATTCTATGAGTTATTCTTATTGGTATTCCTACCTCAACCGAACAATCTACGTTTGCCCAGTCATTCCGGCTCTTCCGATATAGTGTTACCCTCTCGTACAAAGTCAGAATGATATCTCACTTGCCTACTCAAGCTCCGTTTCCGAAACCGCAAAGTGTTTAACCAAACACCTCACTTTATCCTACTTTCGTAGTTTATTTAACGACCATAGGCGGCCGTTGTTATACTATGTAGAACGAATCTACTATGTATAATATTTTCAATAATTTAAAGAACTTCTTCGTTTGAATACCGAGTATCTTTCATCACCTATAAGTTTCAAACTTATTATAAAGATACGAAAAGTTTTTCAAACTTCCAAACTTTTTTTCAAAATGTTTTAGTGATATCCGGCTTTTTTACACATAGTCGGTTTTATTACTATTGGCTTCAACCACTATCTCATTTTGTTGTTACAAATATACGAAAGTTTTTTCAAACTTCCAAATATATTTTGTAATATTTTTTTTAGTTGCGGGGGATGGATTCGAACCACCGACCTTTAGGTTATGAGCCTAACGAGCTACCGCTGCTACTACCCCACGATATAATTTTAAAGAACTTTTATATTGTTGTATTTATATATATACAAATATACGGAAAAAATTCCAAAATACAAAATATTTTTTTTTTGGTGGAGGTGATGGGAATCGAACCCATGTCCAAATACGGATTTAATAAACCTCATTCACAAGCTTAGTTAGTTTTTCTTAACTAACAAAATATGTAGTTTATACTTCCCCGCTTAAACTACCAAATTCAGATGGTTCTACTTTTAGGGCTAAGCCGCTAGGACAATTACCAAAAACGTTTCTCTAAGTTTCACATTCTTTTTAAAGTCCCACGATGTGTGCGGGAGAGATTAGGCAGCTACTGCGTAATCAGCACCTACGAATGCCATAGCATCTTCGAAGGTCATTGTAGATAATTCTACGTCGTTTATTGTTCGATAGGTATTTAAGGATTTCCATCTAACCCTGCTTGCATCAACTTACCAACTCATCGTACCTGTCAAAACCAGGCACCCCCATATTTCAAATAACTTTTACAAATATACAGAAAGTTTTTTAAACTTCCAAATTTATTTTATAATATTTGCATTTTTTAACATCAATTGTGTGTTTACCCACTGCTTACCAATTGGATTTTTAACTGGCGAATTTATGAAACTATCAACGTGCTTCTTTATATCTCTAGTCACATTATTACCATCCTTACTATTATCTACAATACGGAAATTACCGCTGAACATTGTTTGGAATTTACCCAAATTATTTTGGCAATCTTTCCAAATTGGAATTAATAGATTTTCTGGTAAAACTCTATCTCTCATAGAGTTTCTATGTTTAGCAACTTCCAAAGATGTGTTTACAAATACCATAAAGGTATCGTACCCCAATGCTTCAGCTCTTTGCTTTTGTTTTTGAATCTTAGCTACATCATCACCCGTTCCATCTATAATCATTCCCAATCTACCTTCCTCATAAAATGCTTTAATTTTTTGAGTAGTTTGCTTTGCTAACTCTCTTACACCATTTGGGTCTTTTGTAATCTTATCCCACAAATCCGGCTGCTCTTTTTCTATCTTAGCCAAATCTTTTGGGTCAATACCATTCTTTTTTAGCTGAGCTTCAAATGCCGTATCCGAATTTACAGACTTCAATCCACTAGCTGAAAATGATGCTACACCCTGAATTCCAAATATTTCTTTTGATACTTTGGATTTACCACTACCAGGTCCACCTGCTAAGAATATACATTTAAGAATGCCTGGGTCATATACACCCTCATTTAATATGTCTTTTAACTTTATCATTAGCTAATGTATGTATTTAATTCGTATTCATTTTGCCCACCCCACATACTTCTCGTTTGTGAACCATCTGAATTTCTTTTATAAGTTCCCATATTATAAACCTGAATATGAAGTTGCTTTCTTTGTGGTTTACCATTCTTTGTTAACTCAATAGAAAATCTATTTGTTTTACCATCGGATGGTTTCTTAGGTCCCATTCCAATCTTCGAAGCTGTTTCTTCTTTATCATATTCATATCCTTGCTTCTCTGCATATTCTAGAGCAGTGTTAATAGCGGATGTGTAAGTTTTATGATACACCTGATATTTTCCTTCGTTTAATAGTGATGCTAATTTTATCATTAGTTCAAAAGTTTATTATAAATATAAGATAAGTATTAAAAGGGGAGATTTCTCTCCCCATTTAATTATGCTACCACCTCTTTTGTAACCAATTTCTGGAAATCTTCACTTCCCATATTTAGCTTTTTGTTATTAAGTGCTTTAGATGTAACTACCAAATTATGGTATTCAGTTACGCCACCTTTCTTAATACCCCAGCTTCTGGGTATTTTATGGTCACCAGCTATACTCTTAATATCAAGAGGTTTATTAGTATAATAGCACTTTCTACCTTGCTCTTCCCATTTACGAATGATATCGGCTTTTGGAAAGGTTGTTCTATTATCCAATTCAACTACTCCAAATGAATCAATATCCGCTTTTAACTCTTTATCCAATACATAGGTTATAGTACCAATTGCTTTTGGATTTTTACCACCAAATAACTTATTGAATGGCTCCATCTGCTCATCTTTTGTTCCCCACATCTTCTCTTTCATATATGGTTTTGTTGTGGTATTGCTCCACTTATCATACACTTCAAAAAACTTTGAAACATATGTTGGTATATCTAAAGAACCATATTTGTTTTTCAATTCATATCCATATAGGATTAGTATTTGAGAAAACATAGGTACTAATTTATATTTCAAATTAGCTGGTACAGATTTAATTGTATCCGTAGCAAATCTCATAAGTGGTTCTATTACTGCTTCTCTGAATTCATCAAACTGAGCTTCAGTAGATAATTCGTTACCAGAAGCTTGTACATATTCAATCCAATCAGTATGTATCTTTTGGGTGATTCCCTTACGATAGCCATTGTTCTGAAGATATACCAATTCAGATAACCACTCATCTACTTCCATTCTACCTTTGAGGGTGAATGCTTCTGAAAAGTATTTAAGTACTCTTTTGTTACCTTTAGATGATTCAACTCTTTCAAATAAATCAACATCATTGAAACGAGCGGTATTACGAATCCACTCCGATAGATAACCACGAACTGCATTACGAATTTCCTGCGGCTTCATTGCGTTTGTATTATTCAATACGTTAATAAACAAATCTGCTGTTTGCTCATCGGTTAAGTTCTCATACCAAAGACAGGAAATACGTGTTTCCAAAATCCTATTATAAATCAATGGGAAATCTTGCTTAATTTGTTGAAAAGAATATCCTCTCAAATCAACACCATTACCAAAGTTAAAATCTTTAGTATTTGGTAAAGAAAATTTACCATTTACAAAATCAATTATGGCACTTATACGTTGTTGACCATCGATAAGTTCAAATCTAAATGATTTACCAGCTTTAATTACTCTGATATGAATTTGCGGAATTCTCCTAAATCCATTACCAATAACTGTCTTAATGATTGCTTGTTTCCAACCCAATGGTGCTACTTTCTCCCTTTGGTACTCTCTAGCGCCCGTTTCAAGTGTAAACTTTGTTGGGGAAGTAAGATAATCAATACTGATACTTCCATCATAGGCATTTGCCTTCTTTGTTTTGCCGAAAAATGAATCGGCTTGTTCGCATAATACGAACTCGTCTAAATTAATCATAAATTTTAAATTTGTGATATCAGCTTAACCTCTAATTTTAAATTTTTGGGTTTTTAGATGATATCGGTTAATAATAAAACAAATATATGAATAATATTTGAATTTTCCAAAAAAACTTTTTATAATCCTACTGAACTCCAATCCGAATCATTGAATCCGGCATCTCTTTTAACTGATACTGATAGTGCTCTATTACGTTCTTCATCTTTAGATGAATTGTTGTTGATTAAGATACGTTCTTCTCTACCGATACCCATTACTAACTGATGGAATTGAAATCCCGCGTTTCCCAATTGTCTAACAGTAACTCCTCTTAATGATTCTGGTCTAGCGGTAGTAATAACAATGTGATGTCCTGCCTCAATCCATTCTCTGAATTTCTCTCTAGCACCTGGCAATACTTCAAAATTGTTTTCATTTAGTTCGTTGAAATCTACTTGTCTTAAAATAGTTCCATCGATATCACAAAAGATAGTTTTTACATTTTTCTCACTCATAACTCTTATCGTTTTATTGACAACAAATATACAAAATATATCTGATAAATCAAAGCGTTTTTTAATATTTTATTTTACCAAGATGAAGAATATTCAAAATCGTGTGCCGATTCATCTGATAAACATTCTTCTATAATTTCGATGGTATTTTTGATATCATTAAAATACCACTCATCGTATTCGGTTGAACCAAAGAAGAAACCACTAGCTGATGGTAATAACTCATCTGCTAAAGAATTATCATCATTAACCTTTTTACATAACTCTAATAGCTTTTTCAATGTTTCCCTACTTACCCAATACGAACCACAATCATCATTACCACGTTGAACATTTTCAACAAACCAACGATGAATTTGATTTGCTTTACGCCAATATCCAGCTTCTTCAATAATATAAGATACTTTCTTTGGGTTAATTTTTGTAGGTTGACCTGCTTTGGTTACCTTAACTTCATAGTTATCATCACCATTGTGGTCCCAATACTTAACATACGTTTTTTTGCTTAAATACATATCTAATCCCATAATTTCAAATTTTAAAGTTTATATAATTAATTTAATTTTTATTAATAATCGTATTCATTTAAGAAACAATTTTGCTTACACATAGCCAATAAAAAGATATTGTTTCTACAATCCGAATCTGCTCTGCTAAGTGCAAGGTATAAGTTATTATCAACTACTGCTTGAACAAACCCACCACCTGCGTAAGAACTCTTATCACGTGTACACATAATAGAAACCATAATATCCAAAATATGTTCACTTACATTTGTGAATCCATACTCAATAGCGAATTTAGTAGCTCGCTCTCTACATTTTTCTCTGATATCCATATTAGATTAATTTTAATGCTTTTTCAATGTTTGATTCCGAATAGCCATACCCTTTAGCTTTGTTAATAGCGTTTTCCAAAGTAAGTGGTCCGAACACATATTCACCAGCGATTAACCCTTTCAAAGTTTTAACAGCGGATGGCCAGCTTCCATGTGGAGCTTGGTTGTTACAATGAACATACTTAGCGTATGATTCTAATTTAGTACCATTATCAGTTTCGTATGCATCATTATATTCGTAGATATCATCATAACCATTATATTTACCACCACTTAATGAATGAACAAAAGAACTGATAGATTTCCATTCCGAACTATCGTAACTTAAGTCTGAACCATCGGCGTTACATACATAGATTGAAACCGAATTACCATTAGCGAAAGTTTCAGATGAAGCCCATACTAATAAGTTAGGAAAGTTTTTCTTAACGAACTGCTTAGCGATAGAAGCAACTTCTTTACGTCCAATAACGATGTAAGGATTTTCTAAAGGTTTACCCCAATAATCGGTAGTTCTCAAACACTCTGATGGAACTTCACAAGCCAATCCTTTGTAGCTGAATTTGATTTTGTTTTTCATAACTCTTTGATTTAATTGTTTAACTCTCATTTACAAAGTAAATATACGAAAAATATTCGATATAGCAATGAATTTTATCAACTTTTTTTGGAAATATGAAAAAAATTCATAACCCGTTGATTATCAATTAGTTATAACTTATTGATTATCAATGAGTTATGATTTAACCGATTTTATGTGTTTACATTCCTTACCTCTACCCCATCCAAATGCCGGGCAACTACAACTCCACACCCCACCATTATTTACTACTTTGTATGTATTACCTTTACTACCATCTACTTTATAATTGGTTTTAATACGTTTGGGCTCAGCTTTCTTTGTTACACCATATGTGATTCTATTCCACATTTTACTCAACTCATCCCAATCGTATCGTCTATCTACCTTAACCCATCCTAACTTAGAATCGGTAGTTGCTATGTACCATTGGCCATCTACTACTGATTGGATACATACTGGTGGTAATAGTGAATTTATAATCATACTATCTATATAAGGTTACAAAATGTCCGAAGTGTTTATCAAACACATTCACTGCGTTTTCATAATCGCCACTCATCATTTGAGTTTGAATTTCTTTACCATCTAATCCTAATTGTTTAGCTAGGTTTTTAGCAGTTCCAATTAAGAAAAATACATTACCTTGTGGGCCTGTAAGGTCAATTTCAATACCTTTGTTTTCTTTACTCTTTATCATATTTTAAATTTTAAATTTTACCAACACATCATATTACCAGCTTTATCCCAACGTCTAGCACCACTAGCGGTTGCTTTGTGAAGTGTATTGTAATCCACATCTAAGTTGGAATTGCCGAACTGGCGTTTCAACTCCACTTTGAACTCTTTAAGGTTCTTAGCCCAAATATCGTTGAAGCCTCCACCCACCCAATTGAATTGGTAGCGGTATTGACCTTTTGAATTCTTTAATAGGTTTTCACGTTTAATAGTAGCTCTCATAGCTTTAAGGGGTTTAAGGATTAAAAGAAAAATGCGTTGTGAACAGCGTAAACGGGTCTTTCATATCGATGGCCGGCTGTATGGTTTTGTTGAGCTGACCAACTTCCCTTATAGGGTGATGGAACTACCTCCATAATACACACACCTCCACCACGCGTTTCATCGATGGCGAGTAACTTTGCTCTCAATGTAGGTGAAAAGTTTTCTGAAACTTCTTTACCAATTACCGATTTTAATTCTTCTATCTTATTCATATCTTTTAGATTTTAAGCGTTTAACCATTGTTCGTAAATATAATCATAATCATGTCCGGTGATTTCGGAGAACTTCTCAAATACTCTTTCTCTGATAACACTATCGTGAACACCTAAATACTCATAAATCAAACCACTACGGATAATTACCCATAAGTCAGTCCAATTGGCTTTAGGATTAATCTCAACACCCAATTCATCGGTTGGGTAGGCCTCACAATAAAACTCTTTAATATTATTCATAACATCTCTCATTTGATTACATAGTAAATGTACAAAAAAATACAATACAAGTCAAGCTTTTTCGTAATTATTTTTACACCATTGGAAATCCAACAGCCGAATTTGTTGTTGATGGTAACGTAGGTGCCCATCCCTGTGAATGTCTACTAAAATACTTCCGAGTGTACGGGCTCATTTTTACGGGGTTCGTATTAATGCTATCCCAACTACTTTCCCACTTATCGGGCATAATAGCATCTTCGATTAGAACAAATGTACCACCATCGGTCTTTGTACCCACCTTCTCAACATTCTTAACCTTAAATTTACGAAACGTATTTTTACGATTAATTTTATCTACTTCAATAAACAACACCGAGCGGGAGTTTACTTTACAAACTTTAAGATTCTTAGAAGCAACCTTACCATTTTTTGAAACAATTACTTCAACGATTTGACCTACTAAATTTTCCATATTATTATCTGATTAAAATTACTTAATATATTCAGGACCATAAACACCATACTTAGCAGTACCATCGATGATGTTACCTCTAGCATGCTTTGCCGGAGCTTTCCACGTTGCTGCTTTTAACAGGTCACCTTTCTTAATTGGTGAACCTTTTAAATCACCATCAACTCTACTAATGAATCCCCAACAAGAAGTACCCTGCCATATTCTGATAAATTTATTACCAACCTCAACAGTAACAGGTTGATATTGATTTGGCATATCAGCTTTTTCGTAATATTCTTTACGTTCTTTGTTTAGGGTTTCGATGAAATTGTTAACGATTGGATTAGATTCTAAATACTCTAATGCTTTTTGATTTGTAGTTCTCATAACTAATTGATTTTGATTAATAACTCTCATTTACTTTGTAAATATACGAAATTTACCTGATATAGCAATGGATTTTCTCAAATATTTTTTGGAAAATTGAAAATATTTTTATAGAATGCATAAAAATAGGGGGTCTATAACGTACAGAAACCCCCAAATTTCGCTCGAAATACTTCAATAAGGTCAATACCCCATCGAATATATTAAGCTTTTTTAGATATATAAATGGTTGATTATCAACAAATTATAACTCATTGATAATCAACACGTTAGATTAGTAACCCTTTTCTACCCAATTGTGTAACCCAGCCACCTTTACTACATAATTACCTCCGGGAGTTTTATGTAAATATCTACGAGTAGGTCGATTCTTATAAGGTATTCGTAACGATTTTAATATATGTGAAAAGCTATTTGAACCAAATACTTTTTTATAAAAATTATTCATTTCGGTATAGGTAGCATCGCCCTGTCTTTCTACCATATTCAAAATAGCTTGTGTAACGCCTTTTGGTTCTTTAACTTCTTTATCCTCATCATCATTTCCATAAGGAGCTTCATTCCAAGTTTTGAAAGCATCTTCATCAGCTTCCTCATTACTTACATAGTGGGAACGAATTTCTTCTTCCTTTGGTATATAAAGATAATCATCTTCAACTTCCAAACTCATTTGGTATGCCAATTCAGCATGGAGCTTTTCCATTAAAGATTGGTTCAATTCCTTATCCAACATTCTACCATTAAGGGCGGTAATACCCAACGAATAGATGAGCTCGTTTAACTCTTTAATAGTAAAGTTCATATTAGTTTATTTTTTAGTGTAAAATTTCGTATCTCTATTAATTTCAATTGTATCAATTACTGTACTATCACAAATAGTTTCGGTATTCAATCCGTAATGCCAATTGAATTTACCCGCCATTACATTGTATCCATAATGGTATTCATATTTACTTTCACTATGTGATTTAACACAATGATTTGAAAATAAATATTCTTTACCATTTTCATCTACATAATCAGGTTGGATTGGCCCACATGCTGATATCAATAAACATCCTAATAATAGTTTTTTCATAGTTTAAGTTTTATATTATGCAGCTTTTTTGCTTTTATATTTTCCATTATCATCATCCAATAATTCTACCAATTGTTTCCACCAAAAAAACATAGCACCACCAAATGTCACCAATAAAATTGTGGCCATTATTGATATTGCTATATTATCTGGTATAACCATCATTAGTATCATAAACCCCAATACACCACCTATAATTCCAAATAAGATAAGAGCCGATTTGATTTTGTTATTCATAATTTAAATTTTAATTGTGTTTCATACCTTTACATACTCCGTAACCACTACGGGCAGCAAGGCGATTAAGATTAATAGCAACTTCCATAGGTACAATTTGAATACTATTGCCAGTTTTGTGGTTAGTAATTGGAACACCACCTACTTTTTCGGTAGTACTACAATTAACACAATGTTTGTACCCATACTTTGTTAAACGAAGAAGGGGCATCTGCCCCTCACACTTCGTACATATTGTCATTTCTAATACTTTCATATTAAGCAACTTTATGATAAATTGTTTCACCATTTGAGAATACAGCCGTAACACCCAAAGGTTCTGAATATTGTGAATAAATGTTTTCGATAAACTCTACATATCCGTTTACAACAGATGCAACTTCAGGTGTAGTTTCCCATTCATCTTCCTCAAATCCATTAAGATAACAACGAACATGCCAATCTAAGTTAACACCTTCATAGTAACCACTACGAATAACCGGCGTTACATATACCTCAACCTCATCTTCATCATTGATAATGGATGTACTGAATGAACCTAAAGAACGAGATGGAAATGAACGTAATTCATACGGGTCACTTTTACCATAATCCGAATAATCTTTATGATTTTTGAATTCATATTCTAAGTTATCTACTAAGTCATCATATGCCCATTCATCTTCTAATTGAACTGCAAAAATGTGGGTAGCGTTAACATTGTGAAAATTTGAAGTAGCCATAATTATTTAGTTTTAGATTTGATTGAATAAAATTTGTTAGTTTCAGTCTTAGCTTTTGCTAATTTTTTCTTAGCCGCTGTTTTGTTTCCGGCAAATAGTAACTCTAATGATTCCATCATTAAGGTACGATGTTTAGGTAATTTACTCATAACTTTATTTTTAATTAATTAAATACCTTGCTCTCTGCGTAAATCGTATTCTTCTTTCTCATACTCCGAATACTCAACTACTTTTAAGTAAGGTTGAAATTTAGTTTCATAGTAACCTCTAAGGTTAGCTAAATCAATCATTGTATCAATGAAAGATTTACGAACATAAGTCATGTCCGAACTACCAAATCCCTGGTCAGAAGGCCAATCTGAATAATCTTCGGCTACATCACCCAATGCCTGAAGTACGGCATCTGAATAAGTGATAACACGTTTAGTAAAACGTCCCTCAACAGGGAAAGCGTTTCTAACTACATCAAACCCTTCGATTAAAGAAGCGGTTGCTAATACTGAATTAAGATTGAAAGGTAAACTCATAACTGATTGATTTATGTTTAAATTATTTATTATCATTGATATTTTGGTAGTGACCCATAATCATCATTAGTACATTAAGATAGTGTACAAATTGTGTTGATTTATCACCATCTACCATTTTAATAGTACATACATTCCAAACTTCATCACCACTACCTCTATCTATATCAAAAGGTACTTCACCATCGTTATTCCAATTAGGGGTAGCGAATATAGTAATATCACTTTTTTCATCGTACCACTCTAATACACCTGACATCTGATTAATACTACCTTTAAAATTACCGATTTCTGAAATTTCTTTAAGAATTTCTTCCGAACTAATGTAAAACTTACTCATATTTGATTGATTTTGATTATTAACTCTCATTTACTTTGTAAATATACGAATAAATTTTGGATTGCACAAGCCTTTTTTGAAAAAAGTTTGGAAAATTGAAAAATTTTTTATAGATAATCAGCCTCTTACATATATAAAAAATCTTAATATAAGACAAAAAAATAACCCATTGAAAATCAACGGGTTATAAGTTATTGAAAATCAATGAGTTATAAAACTACCCTATTTTTAAGGTATTCGTATATAGAATCAGCTATCATTTGGTGTCCTAATACAGTAGCATGGTCATCAAACGTTCCTGAATGCATATTACTACTAACTACCAATTCGGGATTATCCATATATAAATCAACAAATCGTGTCATAGTTACATCTTTGTAAGTTAATGGAATCACCCTGTCTCTTAACCATTGGATATCATCTATCAAATTTGGATATTGGTCATAAGGTGATTTGAATTGCTGTGGGTGTCCATCTCTCCAATGTATGATAAAAACGGGAATACCCATTTCCTCATATGGTTTTAATGATTCTACTAAATCATTTAATTTATTGGTATATGCCATTTCTATAACATCTTCCAATTCACCATATTCTTCGGTTAATTCATGCAGCGTTTGTAAATCTAATCCATCTTCTATTTGTGCAACCTGAATTGCGAAGTATTTATCTTCACCATCCTTTTCCGAATACACTCTACTTAATCCTCTATCTAATGTAGTAATTTGGAATATTATGGCACCGATTGTTTCGGAAGATTCTCCACTTAAAAAATGTTTATCTAATTCCCCCAATCCATATTCTATACTGCCACCATTTCTACCATTATTTAAATCGGTAGTACCAAATTTATCAGCTACTAAACGTGAAAATCTATTTTGATGAATAAATTCCAATTGTTCGTAAGTACAATTTTTAATAAAATATTCCTGTGGAATGAACTCCGTTGTTGTTTCCGATGGATATTCTCTTTCGATTCCTGCTCCATATGTGTAAGAGCATCCTGTAAAAATTAGTTTCTTCATTATAATTCAAATTCTTTTATAAAATATTCAGCCATCATTTTTTCACAATCACCACTCAAATGACCATCGTGTTTAAATCCCGATGTACCATTTGTTCTTTTCCACTCTTCATGTAATGATTCCCATTTTCCACCCATAATATTTTGGTTAATCCATTCTTTGGAATAAATGTATTCAGATTCTAATGTTCCCCAATCTACCCAAGTGTATATGAATTTTTTCTTACATGGAGTAATTTTATACAAAGCCTCTACTACATCTTTTTTGGAGTTATCGTATGATTTTGCATTTAGAATATAGTTTTCTGAACGGGTAAAGTTATGATATGATTCACCATCTGTAAATGGTACATCCGTTCTTTCGAATGCCATTTCACAATTTCTGGCATCCCAACCAACGGGCCCATACATAAAATAAGAATTTATTTCAGGACCATTATTTGGATTTGGTAGATGTGGTAAAGTATGTACCCATTCCGGCTTTAGCGGAAAGCGAGTTCGAGATATATCCGAAAGACAAACAACGATTGCATCGTTTTCTTTCATATATGGTAACAACTTAATCCAATTATCTATAATAGTTTGGGTATCACAGCTACCTTGCGCATAGTTATAGTATTTAGTTAAATGCCTATTTTCATAAGCAGTATCGAAATACTCTAACAAATTGCTAGTCCATCTATTTACGGGCTCTTCTCCTTCTGCACAAAAGGAATCTCCTAATACCCATAAAGTATCTTTAAGTAAATCCATAACAATTTAAAGTTTACTATTATTCAGATACCAACCAAGGCATATCAGCGTTATCAGAATCCAATGCTCTTAAGTCATACTTAGCAACGCCTTCACCCTGAACTTCGGATTTAGGTTGATTTTCCATAATCCAAAGATATTGTGCTCTATCTGTCATAGATTCACATCCTTCTACTACTTCTTCGGTTTCGATATCTACAATCTTCCACTTAGCGGTAGTATCATCTAAACCATCGATGAATGCTTGTACTTCTTCTTGTGTGTTAAAAATCGCCATTTTTGTTTTGTTTTAATTTCTTATATAAATATAAAATTATAAAATTAAAGAACACTCTTTTTAGGAGTTTCCCACTTAGATGCATCTACCATATCATATCCAAACGCTTCAAAATCTTTAGCAAAGTAATTGTTACATAGTTCAATCGTTTCTTTATCGTGAAAAACTTCCCAAACACCTTGCTTCATAGCACCAAATGCATGGTGTCCATTTGCTGTTAAATCCAATCGTATTTCTGAAAATTTGGCATCTATATCCGCCTTTTGTTCATCCGTTAAATCTAAAAAATAAAACATCTGATGTGGTATCAATTCCTCCAATTTAAATACTTTATATGGTAATGGATACTCATAGTATTGTATGATATGCGTTTGTGAAAATAAATGCCCATCGGTGCCCGTATATCCCTCACCCGAATAAACTTCTTTTACCCACTTCCTAAAAAAAGGATAGTGGATTGTAAATTTAAAATTTCTATTGATTACTTGTCTATTTATGTGATAAAATTGAGATATCAATCTATCATACGGATTTCGAACCACAGTCATATAAATTTCCGGCTCTCTCACAAAATAAGGTTCTTCAAACTCCTTTCCAAAAACATGCTTAAATAGCTGAGCAAAAAGATTAGAACCATTTTTCATTATATCTAAAAATACAAAATCGTATTCTGAATAATACATCATAACTTTAAAATTTTTATCCTATATAATCCCAATTCGTTTCGGATGGGCGCCATTTACTATAATCTTCAGACCTCCAAATTTTTGTAGAATACCTAAAATACGGAATCGCCGTAATATCCTCCGTTCTACTCGGTTGATACCAACGTGTACGATTGTTAGGTTGAGCACAAAATTGTCCGTTATCCAATTTCGATATGTTATACGATTTATGTTCGTTTGGAGTTTCAGCCCAACCCGTATCCACCTCATTCGGGTCAGAATGGCAAGTATCAATTGTAAAAAGATACTCACCTTCCACAACCGAATGGTCTTTCAGAGTCGTAAAAGTTTTTGTTCCCCTTAATATCCTTTTTTCAATTACCGAAATGTTATACGAAAGGCAATCCCATAGTTGTAGGAAATCCAACGGATATGTTTTATCATCGGATTTTGGTAATCTCCAACGGAAAGCGTGTAGTGGTAGTTTGTCGTAAACGGCACCGAATTTATCGATATACGTTTCGAATAATAAGGCCCTATTAGGAATCGATTTTACCGAAACCCAATGTCCCCTTTCCCATTCCCCCTCACCCAATAAGTTCCCATACTCATCGGTTTGGAAATCATATAGGAAGCGCTTATCAATGAGCACTTCTACGGGTGGGATGTTGGCAACTAAGTAGCTCATACTATCAAAAATTTTTGGGTTTACGACTGCGTTACCCCAGCCCCTTCCCATTTTCCGGCACCGGCTGAAACGAAATCTTCACCATTTCTATCTAACATTATCCAATTTGCTGATTCTAATTTGAACCAACTATCTAATTCTTCTAATACTTCTTCTGCTGTAAAGCAAGAACAGCTATATAAATCAAACTGAAACATTGCCGGTCTATCTGCATCCCAAACGTGTATGGAAGCGTGCGATGTTGCTAACGTTACAGTTCCCGTAATTCCTTCGTTACCCTCTTCATTCACATACACCGATGTGGGTCCGGCAACTACTACCATTCTAACTTTCTCTACTAATTTTTTGAAAAATTCATTCAAATGAGCTTCTTCTTTTGGTGGGATGCTCATATATCCCTTCACTAATAAGTGTAAATGATTTGGTACAAACACTGTTTAATTTTTGTTTTTTTATTGGTGGTCAGATGGTGGGCAAACCATTTCTAGCTCATCCCACTTATACTTAGGTTTTTGATTTAAGAATACAAAACATTTCCACACTTTTTGCTTTTGAAAATAAATATGCTTCTGCAAATGTGATGGAATTGCTGCACCAGTTGGTACTCGTTTAGCAGGAGTATCAAAAAATGCTTTTATAATAATAGTTAAATTTTCATTATCATCCCACTTTCTCTCTTGCTCTTCCAATAATCTCCACTCACCTCTATTAAGATATTGGTCTTGCATAATACAATTCAAATATGAAAATGTTTGTTTTAAGTTCTCCATATTATCAGAAAATGATGCCGCTGGTGCTCCGTGTCCTTTATCATATATGTTTGCTTTATAATCAGCCGCATCGGATGTTTTAATACCTTTTTCGGTATAAAAATCCATTGTACCTCTATTGACCTTAGTAGGTCGATTTGTTGATTCATAGACAATCTTTAGAGGCTGCTCTAATTGTTGAGAATATAGAACTTGAAATACGTTATTTTTGATTACAACATCTTGTGCCGATAGTGAAACTGATACTAATAATAGTAATACTAATAAAATTTTATTCATAATTTTCTTTTAACTTTTTGATTACTTCTTCTGCCCACTTTTTGTGTGCAAAATATCCTCCATGTCCATCAATATATATACCATTTGTTTCTTTTGTGATAGTGTATCGTTGTCCTTGCCAATTATGAAAATCATTTTGATGCTCTTCATCATCTATTTTCAAATCTAATAAATGTTTTTTAATATTACCTACATTAGTTTCCAAATAAACTGTATCGATTGCGTTTGGTAATATATAAAATTCTAAATTTTTCAACTTCATAAAAGATATCAAACCTAACAAATTTTGCATTATCTTTTGAGTATATTTTTTAGGATTCCAAATCTTAAACATAGCTGATTTTAAATCATCTTTAATACGTTCTTCCAATTCTTTCTTTTCAGACTCAGTTTGATAAAAGTAATCTTTACATAAATGAATATCTCTTAGAGTATTCAAAGATTTACCTCTATCATCGTAATTCAAATCCGTATTACATATTAAATACTCATTATCTTCATTAGACCAAACATCGATTTTATTCCATATAACAGGAAATTCTATAAAAAATATCGTATCATTTATTATCGTTTGATTATCATTTATAAATTCATATGTTTCTCTAATAAATCTTTCGACTCCTGCGCCCGATTTACTGTAATCGTGAATTTCCATATTAAAATAATTGGCAACCAACTTCGGCCACATTATATCTCTTTCACTTCTCCACTCAACTCCGTATGTATCTTTGTAGTATTTTAGTAAATCAGTTTTTACAATCTCTAATCCACCACCAGCCATTGTAGAGCAACCATTACAATATAAATGTTTGAAACGCATTATGTAAATTTTTTTATAAATATATTATTGTACAATTTAAAGGACTTTCATTAACATATTAGGAAAATACAATTTTTCTTTGTTTTTTGATATAAAACTCAATAGTTATATTAAAAATATTATAAATATGTTAGAATTATTAATTGCTATTTTATTTGTTTGTGGTACATTTGGTGCTACCATTTCAAAAACAACAAAAGATTATGGTTTCAAAAAACAAAGGGAACATACTGAACCTTTAAAATTGGATTAAAGTATCATTCTACTTCCAATTAAAATGTTACTTAAAAATGGTGAACCTGGTGTTGTATTTCCACTCAATTTGTAGTTTATACTAAGTCCAAATCTTTTACTGATTTTATAATCAAAGGAACTACCTAATAGGAATCCCATATGTCTATTTACAGTTGTATTTCCAACTACTGTATTATAAGATATTGGTGCAAACATTGTAAATATTTGTGGCGATATGGTTAACTTTTTACTATATTGGTAAGGTTTTGTCCAAAAGGCTACTGCTGATGTTGACATATTATAATCATATCCACCATCACCATTTTTAATTAACAAATTAATCAATCCCAAATTATATCCGAACACACCTCTCTTTTGTGTTGGTTTAATCCACGTATATCCCAATAGATTCATATACGTTCCATTTAAGTATGCAAATGCGGTTGAATATGAATGTATTGCATTTAATTTTCCTTCGGAAAAATCCATCTTAGTATAACCTCCCCCCAATATGAATGTTTTTAAATCACTCATAACAACAGCGTTTGCAGAATAAGTTTCATCCCCAGCCATAGATGCTTTGGATACACCGATTGTCGCAGATTGCAACCATCTACCATCTGGCGATTCTATTGTAGATAAATCCGATGATAATAACATTGGATTTGATACGGCTGCTTTCTCTTTTTTCTTTTCTTCCTTCTTCTCCTCTTTTTTCTCTTCCTTCTTTTCTTCTGATTTGGATTCCTCTTTCTTTTCCTCTTTGGATTCTGATTTTGTTTCTTCTTTTTTCTCCTCACTCTTACTTTCAGATTTGCTTTCTGATTTTGATTCAGATTTGGTTTCACTCTTAGTTTCTGATTTTGATTCAGATGAAGAAGATGAACTACTACTCTTATTCTCCGATGAAGATGATGAGGATGAGCTACTGCTATTCGATGAAGAAGATGAACTACTACTTGCTGGTGGTGTAGATGAACTACTACTTGCAGCAGGCGCAGGTGGTGGTGTTGTTGGTGGTGGAGTTGATGCTGCCGCAGATGAAGCAGCTGCTGAACTCGCACTACTACTTGCTGCTGATGAAGCAGATGATGATGCGGCTTGTGATGCAGCTGAACTTGCTGCTTGTGATGCGGCATTACTAGCTGCCTGTGCAGCTGCGTTTGTTACCGCTTGTTGTACAACGGGATTATTAATCACCGGACACGTTAATGCCTCATATGTAGCTTTAGTAGTAATCAACCACGTTTGAACTACACCACTTTGTACTTCCAATGGAGTAAATGTTCTAACCTGATTATAAAAAGATACAGTAGCATGTCCATTAAACATTGTAGTAGTTGCTACTTTCTTCTCACCTGTACACTTATCTATAAATGTTTGGGTATAGGTTTGTGCATTTACTTTTTGTGTAAATGATACTATTATAAGTAGTAATATACCTACTGCCCATTTTTTCATTATTTTGTAAATATACCTTTCTTAATCATTCTATCCAAAATTCTAGCACAAGCAATATCCAATGCCTTCTTAGTTGCTATTGAAATAGTTGATTGATTGAATTTCATTTCATCAACAGTTGCATCTGATAATAGAGTCAATTCTCTCGTAGTTTTTGCTTCACCCAATCCACTTGCTCCGAATACTACACCCGTTTCTGCATCAGTAAATCTAACCTGTAAACCAATACGAGTTACCATTAGATTTTTAACACCATCTTTAAGGTTTACAGTCTCATCTTCGGATACTGAATAATCGTAACATTCAATTGTTACAAAGTATTTTGCTAAATTAATCTTTCCTCTACCATCTAATTTGTTTTCAGAAATGCCAGCTTGCGATGCTTGGAATTGCTTAACCATTCTATTCTTAATCTCCGTTTTATCTTCGGTAAATTTAAAACGATTAAGGTTTTCTAAGTATTCCATTGAAATATTAGCCACACCTAATCCTACTCTCTTTTCTTTCAATTCAGGGTACATCTCATACATCTCATCCGAAATACCTGCTTTAAGTATTTGGATAGGAATTTGAGGTCCTTCATAATCTAAGAATTGTGAAATATCGATAGCAGTTTCAAATGATGCTTTATACTGCTCTGTCTTTGTACTTCCTATTGTTTGAGCAACAACCGCAACACTGCTTAACAAAAAGAAACTTAATAATAGAAATAATTTTTTCATACATAAAGAGTTTATCGTTTATGTATAAATATAAAAAAAGGGAGAATAAATCTCCCTTTTATTATCCTAATTCTTCATCCATTTCTGCATCCAATTTATTCTTATCGTGCTCTGCTTTTCTATTGATGTATTTATCAACCGAAGCGATACCGAAAGAACCTAATGTGATTACCAAAAATCCGTTGAATATGTATTCGTTGATTAATAATTCTTTACCCATCCAACCTGTAATAAGGTCTACGAATAAAGCAATTACCATCATTGCGAATGATAAGAAACCAACTACTGATTTTTCGTTGATATCGTTGTTGTCTTTAAATAATTCTTTCCAAAATCCCATAGTTTTTTGTTTTAATTGTTATAAACTATGTAACCTAATTTATCCTACCATTTCGGCATCTTCATCTTTAATTTTTCCACACTTCAAACATTCTTCATCTCCATCACCATCTACATCGCCCCAAATATGTTCACATTGTCTATGTGCGAAGTATTCATCGATTTTACCATCACCATCGAAATCTAAACCATCCATAACACCATCACCATCTTCATCGATTTCAACACCTTTCTTTTCAGTTTGTTTTTCTTCAGTTTGTGGTAGTGATACTACTGATTCTTCAGTATTTGGTAACACTAATGGTGCTACACTCATAGGTACGATTGGAGCATCTGGCATATCTGCTGTATTACTTAATGATACACCATCTTCTTCATCCATTTTTTGAACTAACATTTTATCCTTATCGGTATCACTAAACCAATAATCAATAATCTTACCATAAGAACCGATGAAAGCACCTAACATCAATAATAAAAGTTCTTTCCATTCTGCTGATGCTGCTGTTTGAGATGTAATCGCACCAAAGATACCTCCGATGATTAATATAAATGAACCTAATACTAACGCAGTAATATACCATCTGCGTTTCATCATTGCGTTTAATAAATCTTTAAATCCACTTGGTTTTTGTTCCATATTATATTACCATTTAGGGGCTTCTTCTTTAAATTCATCACCTTCTTTCTTCTTAGCAGGCGCTGGTTTTGGTTGAGCTGCTGGTTTTTCTACAACTCTTTCTCTAACGATAGTATTAGTACCACCTGCTGCTTGTTGTTGTTGGTTAGAGTTTGTAATGTTGATTACAGGAGCTGCTTGTTGTACTGGAGCTGGCTCATTACCTCCGCCTGTTATTTGAGTTACACCCCAAGTTCCTAAACCCATAACGGCTGTTGTTGCAACTCCAATAATGGTCTTTTTTAATCCAGACCAAGTTCCATCATTGTTTTGTTCTAATTCTTCTGACATGATTGATTTAATTTATAGTTTGTTGAAATCTGTTATTCCTAATTGAGTACCATTTGAATCGAATAATCCAATTCTATATCCAGATGATGGAAGTGCTCTTGTATAAACTTTTAATACATTATCACCTGCTTTTACATTCATCGTTTCTTTAGATACTACTTTGTTTGCTATATCGAATATCTTAATTGTTACTTGTCCAGCTGTTTCCAATTTAACATTCATTGAAACTTCGGATGTCACAAATACTGATTCTAATTTAATACCAACTGAATTTTCTATTTTTAAATTATCAGAAACTTTTTCTGGCATTGGTAAAAAATCATCATGCTTAGTACATGCTGAAAATATAATTACTATCGATAATATCCAAATTGATTTTTTCATTTTATTTTATTATTATTGTTTTACTTATTTCTTTTTTAGTAACATCTTCCAATAACAAATATAAATATCTACTTTGTAACGAATTCGTATAAATCTTCTTTACATTTTCTCCATTTTGACCTGTAAATTTCTCTCTACTCACCACATTTCCAGTTTCTTTATCAATTAAAGTTAAATAATATATCCCAGCTGATGGTAAATTGAAATAAATAGATTGTCCATTTATAACATTACTTTCACTTACATTAAATATTTTTTCAACAGGTGGAGTTGGAGTCGGTAACTCTGGTTTAGTACATCCTACCAATAAAATTAATGATATTAATATTATTTTTTTCATCAGTTTATTTTTACTTTTAATTGTACTCCACTTTTGTTTACTGCGTCTGTATTTGAAATAGATGTTAATCCTAATATTCCATTTAATCCAATTTTTGGCATAAATGTTATTTTATATTCAGTTGTCTTGTCTAAAGTAGTCGAACCATCGGTAATCAATGAACCAAATGTTACATAAGTACCTCTATTAGTTCCAAAATTTGTAGGATTTCCTTTTGTAGTAAATTCTACCTTTTCAAATTCTATTGCAGTATTATCATAATTTAAGTTGAATTGTGTACCAACTAATTCTTGTTGTAATGGGTCTATTGATATCGTTACTATTAATTTACCACCAACGTTTTCTCCAATTAGTGATGCGCTTATTTGATTTGATATTGGCGATGATAGTACATTCATACTTCTCAATGAATTAGTTGCAACACTATTCACACTTTGTTGTGCTGAATGAGATAAATTTACATCACCTAACCAACTAACACTTATATTATATGTGTTATTTAATCCACCTAATGTAAATGGAATTAGGTTACGAGTATTATTAAATTGCGTTGCCCAATTTGATGTTGTTATTGCATCATATTCTGATTTATTATACAACTTCATTAAATAAGTCAATGCAGTATATTGTGATAGAGGTTGTACTCCTATCAGGTGTTGTAATAATTTGTATGTATCACTTTCATCAAATACACCATTCATATCCACATCAGCGTTCATATATTGAATTCCATTTGCAAATCCCATTCCACTTTGATTCCCAAATATACCCCTATCGGATAGTTCTTTAAATGCTAAATACACATCCGATACGGTTACTATGTTACTATACAATGTATTTAGTTCCGTTTGATTAGAATGAGTTAATTCCATTCCATGTGGCTTATACATTTGGTTTGGTGTAAATGAATAATCTGCTCTAAAAGCATACCACCCATCTTGCAATCGTATATTACTTTGAAATGAACTTGCTGCTACTTTATTAGCTAAATTAATATTTCCAGGTACCAACCATTGTTTCCACCATCCATTAAAATCCAATGGAGTAATTGGTCCTTCGTATATGTCAAATAACTTTATGTATTTTATATTATTTAAATTTATACCTGTCCCACTAAATACTCTTTCATCAATTTGCAATCTATGTCCATTTCTATTGGATTCGTATGGATTTATAAGTGACCATTCTACCTGTCCTGGTGTAATAGTTGCTCTAACTCCATCGGTTATTCTTGCGGTATCCAATAAACTCGTCAAATCTACCTTACCTAACCCACTTAATTGTCTTGCAGTTCCGTTTACTATATTCCAAGTATTATTTGTAAATGTATATCCTCTTGCGGTAAATTTAGTTTCATCCACATTACCACCAAAATCAACATTGAATGCCGCTCTTAATACTTCTCCATTTGAGTGGGTTACACTATTGGTATAGAATTCGGTAAATGTTGCATCATCAGGATTAGTCCAAGTTCCAAATTCAACTACATAAGCACAACTGAAATTGTTTGGTAAGTCATTCCATTGAGAACCACCACCCCATTTTGTTACTGCATAATCTTCGTTACCACTATTGTTTGGTTCACCACCTGCCCAGTTATTATATTGTCCTTGTATGTTTCCAGCGGTTTGTCCGTTTGATGTTTTAATCAAAGTTCCAGCTTCAGGTCCCGCATCAATTCTCCACTGCCCTTCCACTGCTTCATCAGTTAAAGCAAACCATATATTAGCTTGTGGAACATTATTAAAAATGAATTGGTCTTCGGAAGTAGATGTTATTGTTACCAAATATCCTTGCTGACCTTTGAAGGTTTGTTGTAATGATAATGCTCTTGCGTTTGTATAAGTTGCTGTTGTTGATATTGGTCTATAAAAGTGTCCATTAACTCCATTATAAAAATAACCAACGGGATTGACAGTTGCTGCTACTGATAATTGAACGTTACCTACAACTGAACCTGTATTTACTTTTAAGTTTGCTAATGCTATATTAATATTAGCCATTGTACCCGTTACCACCAAACGAGTTTTATTGCCTGTTAAAGTAAATCCACTAGCTGGTGTTAACCCATCTAACCTATCCAAATAAAATGTAGTTCCAGTCGATGGATTAATTAAACTGATTGATGTTAAGAGTGTTGCCGTTGAACTAAACCCACTTAATTGGAATCCACTCGCATCTTGTCCGTTTGTGGATGGTGTAAATGATTTAGAGTCCGGAGCAGATACACTCTGTCCGAACCCTAAAAATGATATAAGTAAAAATAATGTAACTAATAAGTGTTTCATATTATTCAATTATTAAATCTATCTTGTTACCCTTTGCATCTACCGCATCTGAAAGAACAAAGAAGAATAATCCTGCTGTGTTTGATAATTGAACCTTTGGTGTGAATATTAATTTGTAAGGTGTACCTATTTTAATTCTTGCCGTTTTTAATTGGTCAATAGAACCAAACGTCAATCTACCATCTTTGTTTGTTGAGAAGTTAGTTATAGTAGAACCACTATCAAATATGATATTATCTAAAGCTAATTTAGAATCATCATAGTTCATTATTACTTCCAATCCAGCTAATCCTTCTTTTGTTAAGTTTGTAGTTAATACAACCTTACCATTTTCCAAAGTAGATGTTACGCTCAATTTGGCAATTTCTGCAGCTGGAGCTTGGTAAGACATCGATTGAACCGACATTGATTTCATTACGTTTACTTCGCCATTTACCGAATTGGTATATATTCCACTACTGATTCTACTAGCAATTACAGCCGGGTCTGATGAATGAGACCAGTTCAAATCACCACCCCAAGCGAATACCGCATGTACTTCTTTAATTGGCGAATCTATTAGTACTCTATTCTTTACAACCCCATCTAACCAACTTTGATTCAATAAACCACTATACCATCTAACCGATGTTGATGTGTTTGTAGGAATCATTGCATTTGAATCCATATTTTGTCCCATCACGTGTGCAAATAAAGCGTATGAATCCCCTTCACCAAATGGATTTGCGTTATTAGTTACTTTACCAACTTTCTTTTCTAACGTAGGTAAAGTAAAGAAATTCGCAGTTCCACTAATATCAGTTTGTGAGTGACCTAAAAATGCTTTATATGCATCGGATACCGTTACAATGTTGTTCATCCATGTCTTTTGCATTGCAGGTCCAACGAATACACCTACCGAATCACCTACTTTAATTTGTGTTGTGAAAAGTGCTTCACCACTTGCATCCAATGGTAATTGAGCAATAGGTTGTTGTGACCAATCTATCTCACCACTACCATTTGATTTCAATCTCATCAATTGAACACTATGGTCAGTAATTGTGTATCCCTGTGGATAAAGAACTTTTACTTTAAATTGAGAAGTATTACCGGTTACATTTGAAAGAGATGTCCATCCACCACTATATATAGTACCAACGTTAGCACCAGCAGTATCAGTACCAGTTGCTAAATCCAATCTAAAGATATTGTTATAAGTGTTTTGGTCTTTTAAGATATATTTTTGTGTTGCAATTACACCATTAATAGATTGGTCAGCTCTTTGAACAGTCAATTGTCCAACATTCCAATCAGCGTTTACTGTATAATTCCAAGGAGTCAATCCATATTGAACATTTAAATCATTATCGCTTGCACCACCATTTGGAGTAAACTTATAGTTATTCCAACCGGTATAAAATGTTTGTGCGGATGTTCCCTGATTAAATGTAGTTGAAACATATGCCAATGCTTTGTTATTGAACTGATATCTAAACCAAAGATAACGAGGGTTTTTAATTACCTGTCCCTTTGTTAGAGTGTAAGATACAGTAATGGTATCACCAACTTTTAAATTTGTGTTAGGTGAAAAAGATTGACTAATTGTCAATTGTGCGAATGATGAAAGGGATACCAATAGCATCCCCAAAAACAATACGAATTTTTTCATTTTACTTTCCCTCAAGTAGTTTAGTTATAAGTTGTTCCGAAGCTTTCTTTAAGGCGTTACTTAAAGATGTTTGATTGAACTTACCACCTTCATCTACTATGAGAGTTGACATAGAGATTTCTGATGAAGATTCTTCAACCATAACCTCTTTTGCCTTTTTGCCATCTTTATAAAGGATGCCCTTCATTCTGATAACAACTTCTTCTTCGTTTTTGTGAAATACGGAGATATTTTTCTTTGTTGTTAAAACATCTAAATACACGATTTGTACTTGCAATTTGTTCGGTGCTGATGGAGTTAAATTCAATCCCTTTTCCTGCAAATATTCTTCTAATACGTTTTTAACACCAAATTCCAATTGTCTGCTTCCAGCCAATTTTCCTATTTTTACATTATTTGTTACCGATTCTACCCAAATATGCTCATCGGCATCGTACATAACGTTGCCAGGGCTATTTTTAAATCTACCATCAAATTTGTGTTCAAATGCGGTAACTGCTTTTTGGATTAATTCATCTTTACCTAATGCGGTAAGAACCACAAAGGTCATTTGCGTTAAGAACGCTAAAATTACGAACGCAACTGCTGCGTAAATAAAGCTCGCTAAGAGCCTTTGTTTAAGCTTTTCTATTAAGCTTATTGAATAAACGTTTTCTGTAAACATTGGTTATGCTTTTTTAAATTAACTACTAACATAACCAATTGACTTACTTTTACTGATATAAATATCAATTTTTTATCTAACCTTCCAAATCTTTCCAGGTATTTCTATAAATTCTATATGAGTCCGAATCAAAATGCTCTGTACTAACTTCTATTATAGTTGCATTATCATCCATAGCAATTAATTTGTGTGGAAATCCTTTTTGAATATACACACAATCACCCGGCTTTAAATGTGTAAAATGTCTTTTTCCATTTTCCGTATCAATCCAATCAAATTGGAATTCACCACTCTGAACATACCACGTTTCATTTTTAATCATATGATAGTGCATTGAGAAGTGATTTCCTGCTTTGGTAAATACTAATAACTTTCCGCAGTATTGTGAATCATTGTGAATCCATAATTCATAACCCCACGTTTTTTCTACTTTTAATGGTTGATATATCATAATTTAAATGCTTCTAATGTATGTTCAAACGGATTACCTTCTATTCCTTTTACTAAATCTAACATCATTTGTGCCAATTCTCTAACTTCTTTTTGAGCATGCTCTGAATTTCGTAATCTTTGAAAGTGTACAAAAGACCTGAAATTAAACATAATATCCATATCAATTTGTGAATTGAATGTTTTAAAGAATCGTGCACTCTCCTTTGCTCTCTTACGTCCTAATATTGGGGTCAAATCTTCTAAACATTCGTGATATAAGTGATTTGCTCTATCAGTAAAGTTTTGTAGAGCAACTGACCATCTATTATCCCAATCTTCAGGAATATAACTTTTATCCTCTTTTAGTTCTTTGTATCGAGCCGATTCACCATTGATACTAACTCCAATTCTATGCTTCAATAAATGAATGTGAGTAGCTTGGTCTACTGTAACTAAAAAGTGAAATGAACTCTTTTCAAATGGAGTTTCATGTCCTTCACTAGCTAACATATTTAATAACTTTGGAATACGAGCTTTTTTCTCATCAGTAATATCTCTACTCGTTGATGTCCATGCTGATTGTGCGTGTGTGATATCACTTCCGTAATATCCTAATAGTTCTACTTTATTCTTCATCTCTTCTCATTAATAAATTATGAATAGGTGTCCAAATACAATAAACACCGATTGCTTCTAAAAAGTTTAATTTTGGAAAATTTGGTACAATTTGTGTAACATATGATAATGCCAATCCTATGACACAGGTTACGATTGTAACGTTTATAACTAATTGAATTCTTTCTTTCATTTTATTTTGTTTATATTCGTAACAAATATACGAAAAGTTTGTTACAAATCCAAATAAAAAAGGGAGAATTTCTTCTCCCTTAATTTTTATGCCAATAAATGATAATATTCTTTAAAGTGTTTGATTCTATCTGCCAATCCGATTGTCCCACCATTTACTCTTTTAGTAATTGATGTTACTGCCGTATCGCTTGCTCCGGTATCGGCTAATTTGTTTAATCCGTTTTTAGACCAGAACCAAGCTGCTGAAAGTAAAGCGTACTTATTACTTACTACATCGGGGTTAGAAGTAATATCTTCTCCAATTGCTTTACCAAATTGAGTATAGTTATCTCTACCTGTTAATTGGATATATCCTCTTCCTCTAAATTTGTAGCCATCACCACTTGCTTCTGAACCATTTGCCATACGATTTGCATATACTTTGTTTGCAATCTTTTGTGGTTGTCTTGCATATTGATTAGCAATTGCTTCAGATGGAAAATACTTTTTGAAGATACCCATCAAACCTTTTGCTGAATAGTTTAAGTTTTCTTGTGTTACTCTAAATCCACCACTCTCATGTCCACATTGTGCTAAGAAGTGTGCCAATCTCAATGGAGTATTGATTTGGAATTTAGCTGCCGTATCTGGAATCATAGCAATTACGCCATCAGGAATATGCCCCTTTAGTTTATCCAATTTTAATCCACCAACCGATGCAACAGGTGCTACCGTAGTTACTTGTGGTGCAGGAGCCGCTGTTGGTTGTTGAACTTCTCCCATAATTTTAGCCCAAGTTCCAGGCCCTACAATACCATCTGCTGTTAATCCGTTATTTCTCTGAAATGCTTTTACAGCTTCTTCCGTTTTTGGTCCAAAGTTACCAATCGGTTCAATTCCTAATTTTTGTTGTAATAACTTTACGTTTTCGTTGTTGTCACCTTTTTTAAGTAGCATAGTTCTCTGATTTAATATTTGGTTACTATTTTATAATCAAGTATAGATATCGGTTTAACGATGATTTCGTTCCATAAAGAAGTTTTATTTTCTTTACATTCTTCCCAATTTCTACAAAGATTGTTCTCATTATCAGGATAAGAGAATCTAAATAAGTTAGCTGCTCTATTTCCTTTATCAGTTGCGAAAGATTTCACATCCGATTGAAATGCTGCTACCAACTTACCTTTTAGTTTAACCAAAACATTACTTTCAGGTCTAAAAAACTCTTTCTGCTGCACAGTGAAAGTTGATAGTGCATAAGTGTAACCTGATTGTAAACTATCTACCAAATTTTTCATACCTTCCGGCGATGTCCAATGCATCGTTGTTACTTCGATGCTAGAATCTCCGTATGTATCTTCGGTGAATTGTTTGTCTAATAAAATATATGGTTCAATAGCACCTCTACTTTGAAAAAATGCTATCTTATCGTTTTGTATATTAACAATGTATTCTGCAAACTCATCAGTCAATCCCCAAACTCTATGGTTTATAAAATCTTCAATGAAATCCAATACATTCTTTTTTGTAAGGTCTGAATATAATTCAGTTTCTACATATAATTGATATCCGAAATATTTGTTTATTAAGGTAACTAATTCGGCATTATCATCTACAATACCACCTCTAACATCGAAACCCTGCTTTTGTAATTTTAGAAACTCATTCGCAATAGCTTCCCACTCACTTATAGTGTGAAAAGTTGATTCCGGTTTCTGATATCCTCTAACTGGGTACATAATTATTTTGTTATTGGCTGTGGTCCTCCAGCTGCACCCGTATCAGCTTTCTTAGCTCTGATACCCATCTTCTCTGCAAATGAATTTGAACGTTTTACTAAAGGTTCGATTGGTTCATCGATTACCCTAACATTCATTGGGATTTGGCTCTTTGGATTAGAAGCGTTGTGTGCTACAACTGCCGCCCATCTATGGTGTCCATCCAATACATATCCATCATTGGAAACATATATAGGTGCAGTTATCTTATCATATGCCGGATGATTTTTATCAGCCAACACTTTACTCATTCCTGCTACCTTAACCCCTACAAGCTCACTTTGTGTTGCTTTTAAACGGTCTGGCGGAACTGCTGCCGGTTCTGATACTTTAATACCTTCCTTCTCTAACATTTGTTTGAAAAATTCTTCGGTATCTGCTTCTCCATTATTATCTTTTGGAAGTTTATCAGCCGGTGAACCTGGAACAGGTGTTCCTTTAAATTGTGGCATATCCTCTCTCGGAATACCTTTGTTACCATCACAATATAAGTTAGTGCCTGGAATTGAAACCTGGCATAAATTAAAGTTAGGTGCTTTTTCACCTTTTTCTTTTGCCTGATTACCCAATTCTGCTAACTTATCTACGATAGTAGAAATTTGCTGTCTTTCAATTGGACTTACCTGTGATAGAGGTTTATTTGAGAAATCAGCGTTAGGCATTAAATCCTTTAACTTGGGTACACCACTACCTTTTTCAGCTGATGATTTAAAATCAGAACCACCCAACTTTTTACCTTTTGAGGTTTGCTGTTGTGGTTGTTGTGGAGTTTGTGTAGATGGTTTATCGTTCGTTGGTAGTTTACCACCATTCGCTGCTTTAGCTTTATCAACTTCCGCAGGAGTAGGTTTGTCATGCTTATTTGGGTCAAAATTTTTAACCACATAAACATTACCTGTTTTTTTGTTTTTTACAACATCTTCCTCCGCTAGTAGTGATTTAAGTCTTATCATTTTATCTACCTTGTCCTCTATATTTTTTTGGTTTTTGGTCTTTAGGTCCATAGGACTTTTTAGCCTTACCTGTAACTTTCTTTCCGAAAGAAACCTTTTGCGAATTACCCGCAGATTTAGCTTTTGCCATGTAAAAATTTAGTTATTCTCTGATTTGATTGATTACTTCTTTGCTGCTTTTTTAGTTGCTGGCTTTTTAGCCTTAACTTCTTTCGCAACTTCTTCAACAACTTTTGCTACTTTTTTAGCTTTAGCTGTTGTTTTCTTAACAACTTCTTTAACTTCTTCGATTGGTTTTTCAACCACATCTGGAATGTTATTGTTGTTAGCGTCTTGAATTTTTCCTTTTTTCATTAGGAAGTAAGTAATTCCACCAGCTACAGCTAATACAATTACTACTAATAAAAGTGTACTCATTGTTTGTTTGTTTTAGTGAACGTTTTAAGTAAATATAAATATAAAAAATTTTAGTTAAACTTTAATCCATAAAATTCATAATTCTTATGTATGGATTCTTCATCATTCATAGATATTGCTTCTGCTTCATCTCGGTAAATTGCATCAACTGGACACTCTGGCACACAAGCACCACATAATATACACATTGATGGGTCTATATAGACTTGTTTGGTTGCCTTTTCTTCATCTGACATCGTATGAACTTCTTCACCCCTTCTATCCGTATAGATAGGTCCATTGATACAATCAACAGGACATACGTTTATACATGCCATATCTAAGCACCCAACACAACTTTTACCAATTATAAAACTCATATATTATTTTTTTAATAACCAAGATGATGATTGGATTTTATCTCCCAATTCGAAAACTAATTCTATACCCAATTTCTCACATATTTCTTTTTCACCAATAGTATTAGCCGTTTGGTCTCCTCCATTACTAAATATAATCCTATCAAATTTTGAACCCATTTGATTGTATATAAACTCAATAGATTTTTCAACTAATTTACTATTTTCATCAATAGATATCATTGCTTCATCTACTGCTTTCATATTTCTAACAACCAACAATCTTTCATCCTCATTCATAAATTCTTTAGAACCTTTCATCAATCTCTGATAATCATTATTGACTATCACAAATAGAAAATCCCCAATCGCTTTTGAACGATTGAGGTATTCTATATGTCCTTTATGAATTGGGTTGAAATATCCGCTAGCTATAACTAATATCTTACTCTTCGCCATATAATGAGAATCGTTTTACAGGTACTTCCACTTCCTCTTGCTTAATTATGTGAACAGTCCCTTTTCTAGCTTCAATAAAGAAATTAGTATCGCCTGTGTTTTGATACCATGCTTCCAACGCATCGGTTAAAGAAGAATATATCGTACCTCTTGGGGTTGTTGCAAATATCCATCTATCACCCGGCGGAACTCTTTGGAGTATTAATTCCTTTTCTTCTTTAATTTGTGTATCCATAATTAAAATACTTCTAAGATTTTAGTTTCAGATACTTTTACTACTTCGTATTCTAAGTTTACACCTTCTGCTACGAATTTCTTAACCAACTTAGCTTCTGCTTCTGTAACTGATAACGCATCTACTAAATAGTTTTCTTTGTTCTTTTTTACTTTACCTTTTGCATCTTCTACTTCTACTGCAACTAGTACTGAATAAAACTTTGCCATAACTTTGTTTGTTTAAATTAATTATTTTGTTTATTGTTTCAAATATACGATTATTTTTTTAAATTACCAAACAAAAATGGAGGAATTCCTTCCCCCATTTAAGTTTAGTTTATTTTGATATTATCTACCGAAAGTGTAACGAATACCCAATTGAGCTGACCATACATCAAATACTGATGAATTATATTGATATGTATCTTTAATCAAATAAGTACCACTAGCATCTCTTTGAGTAGCCAATCTATATGTTGGTACATTGTTAGCATCTCTACTTACAAAATTCAACAATTGTGGGTTGGTTGCTCTTTCAGAAACACCCCAATCACTATTAATCATATTACCAAAGTTAAGAATATCTGCTCTAATTTGGAAAGCATTTCTTTTTCCGGCAATCTTAATGAACACATCCTGTGTAACTGAAAGGTCAAATCTATGTAAGAAAGGAAGTGCTAATGCGTTTCTTTCTGCATATTGTCCTCTACGAGTTGAAAGATATGGGTCCTGTGAAATATATGCATCAAATGCTGCTTGTTGTTGAGCTTCAGTATAAGTTACTGCAGTTGCTCCACTGCCAATAGTCAATGGTGCGAAACGGATATCAGAACCTCTTTGTGGAACGAATACTAAATCATTATTATTTACTCTATCACCATTTAAGTCACCTGCTACAATGTAAGAGAATGGATTGTTTTGAGAGCCTACATATCCTAATGTAAACGTAGTTGCTCCACCATACTTCTTACCATAATCTAAACGATATCCCAATAGACCTACAACTCTATTTTTAACAACAAATGAAGATGTTGTTAATGCTAAATCATTATTACCATTAACTGATAATGCCGATTGCCAACTACCACTAGCGATTGAACCTGCATCCATAAAATCTTGTGCATCAGCCGCCGTATAAGCTACATAACCCCATAATCCGTTGGAAGCTGGTTTCTCTAATTTAAATGTTGCAGATTTGTTATAAGCACCATTTCTATTAGTTAATACCGCACCCATTGATACGTTATCATTTACTCTAACACCTGCATCAGTTCCTGCGTATCTTGGTCTATTATCAACACCACCCAATGTTCCAACTGGAGCATCTAAGTTAGCGTTGTAGTAATGAACTGCATTGATGGTTTGGTTATAAAGTAATTCAACACTTGCTATTAACCCTAAGAATGGTAATTTTTGGTCGATTGCCAAATTGTTTTTCCAAACTTGTGGGAAACGATAGTTTTGGTCAGTAAATGCCAAATCAAATGTAGATGGTAAAGTTGGAGTTGATGGAATAAAATATTTGTTAGGGTCAGCAGTAAAACCATAGTTTGTAGCCGCTGCACCACTTACATCAATAAATCCTGTCAACACACCATTGTTACCAACTTGGTTAGAGATAAACACATATGGAGGTCTGCCTGTAAATACACCACTACCACCTCTAATTTGTGTTTTCTTTTCACCCTTCACATCGTAGTTAAATCCGAAACGAGGCTCGAATAACAATTGTGTTTTAGGTAAAACGCCTGTATTAAATTTCTCACCACCTGCAAACGTCATTGCCGTTACTGCCGGATTTTCCAATGCAGTTTGTTCGAATCCAATAATGTTAGCTCTTAAACCAAATGTTAATTTTAAGTTTTGAGTTGCATCGAATTCATCTTGTACATACAAATCCAATCTATCAGATTTTAAAGTCTGCATTGGTTCAACTGCGCCTGGCAATGCCGAATAACGGAATTGGAAACGAGCTGGCACAAATGCTGATGGTCTACCACCATTTGCTAATGATTGATTAGCTGCAGTGTAGAAATCATTCAAACTATTGAATATATAAACACCATTGGATGCAGGGAAGAATAGGTTATTAGATTGATACTTTTGATAGTTGAACCCACCCACTAAAGTATGTTTATCCAAATATTTAGTTAAGTTGTTTGTAATATTAAATGTAGTGTAATCTAATTTGTTATTGGGAGTGAATGGGTCAAAACCTACTGAAGTGTAAGTTGCTGCACCTTCTCTAATATCAATCGTTGGGAACATTTGAGACATGTACCCTCTATTTTCAATTTGCTTATCGTATGAAACGATTAAGTTATTGAATAAAGATTTAGATAGTGTAGAGTTCAATTCCAATACCAATGAACGAGTATTATCCTGAATAGTGTATCCACTATTTTGGAAACTCATTGCGTTGAATTGAGATGTTCTATTACCTGCTCCTGCTGATTGAGAATTTGAAATATTAATTTGTGCTTCTGAATTATGGAATACATAACGAGCAGTCAATTTGTTCTTATCATTAATATTCCAATCGGTTCTAATCAAAAACTTATTAGAAGTATTTGTGTTGGAATACCCTTCCCAAGGACCTGTTTCATATCCAAACTTGGTTCTCATAAAATCAGAAAGAGTTTTCATATCATTATACTTAACTCTACTGATTTGTGTACCCGTTAAAGGTGAACCATCGGAAATCCAATTGGTACCCGGTTCGGTTCTTTCAATACCTTCATAGTTACCGAAAATAAATAATTTGTTTTTGATAATCGGTGCTCCTAATCGGAAACCTTGTACTTTCTCATCGAACTTAGCCGCAGTTACAGTTGTACCTCTAGCATTATCCCCAACATAGGTTGATGAGTTATTTCTTTGTGTTTGATAAACACTTCCTTCGATTTGGTTTGTACCACTTCTTGTTACTGCATTGATACCTGCGCCAGTAAACCCACTCTGACGAATATCAAAAGGTGCAACGTTAACCTGAAGTTGCTCAATCGCATCTAAAGAGATTGCCGATGCTCCGGTTCTACCACCCGCTTGTGCCGATGAACCTAAACCAAAGTTGTTATTAAATTGAGAACCATCGATTGTGAAGTTGTTCAAACGAGAATCTTGTGCTCCAAATGAGTTACCATTACCGAATGGATTGTATTTAGTAATACCATCGATAGTTCTAGCACCTGTAATTGGAACTGAAGTTAATTCTCTTCTTCCGAATTGTTGTGCAGCACCAGTCTTCTCTTTTGAGAAAACGCTATTCTTATTAGCCGTTACAACAACTTCTTTTAATGAAATCGATTCATCCATTAAAAAGAAATTAACATTTGATGTTACACCCAATTGAGTGTTCACATCGGTTACTTCATCCTTACCATATCCAACATAAGTTGCTTGAATAATGTAAGGACCACCAACTCTTACAGCTGGCAATACATACGAACCATTTTTGTTCGTAGCTGAATTGTACTTAGTACCGGTTGGTACGTGTGTCGCTTGAATTGTAGCGCCAACTAGTACTTCGTTTTTCTGATTCTTTACTACACCTGAAATTGAGGAAGTGGTAACCTGTCCAAATCCCACAAATCCAATTGTCATAAGAAGTAACGATAAAATCGCTTTTTTCATACTGTTTTTTGTTTTGTGAATAAATTTATTAATTGTTAAAATAAAAAGGGGTACACTTTCATGTACCCCATTGGGTTTACTTTTTAGATTCCTCAACTGAAGCCTGTCTATAATCAGTTACCAACTTTTTCAAGTCGCCAATAGCCGTTCGGGCATTCTTTTGAGATACTTTTGTAGTCTTAGTGTGTTCTGTTTCAAATGTTTCCCACAATTCTTTCATTTTCTGAAAAATTTCATCTTTCTTACTAGCCATAAATTTTAATTTTAGTTATACAAATATAGGAAGTTTTTTTGTAATTACCAAATTATCTTCCTCTTCTTCTTTTAAGCTCCATATCCTTTAGATATTTTGCTGTGTATTTGTTCTCAACCGAAATGGGCCCATTTGGTTGCTTATTCAAATCGTATTTCCAAATTGAAACACAATCTTCATCTTCGAATATGTATTCAAATTTTTTAGGTTTTTCCGATTTACTAATGTTTTCTTTAGTAACTTTCTTATTCATAACAATTTGGTAATATTAGACAGCGAATGATTCGCCACACCCACACGTTCGACTAGCGTTGGGATTTATAAACTGAAATCCTTTACCATTTAAACCATCTGAAAATTCCAATTCAGTGCCGAATAGGTATAGTAAAGATTTATTATCTACTAATATTTTTACACCCTTATCTTCAGCAAGCGTATCGTTTGAGTGTTTTTCGGTATCAAACGAAAGGTCGTATGATAGTCCACTACATCCGCCTCCCTTTACCGATACTCTTACATATGGAGTTACGAACCCACTTTCTTCAATAAGTGAATTTAATTTTTTTGCTGCTGATTCTGAAACTGTAATCATAGTTACAAATATAAGTAAAATTATCCAATTTGCCAAGTCCTCATACCAAATTTATTCCAAGTAAATGGTTGATGGTATCCCATATTCAATTCATCCAATGCTTTAATCACATCGTACTTTGTATTATTTGGGCAATAGAAGAACATAAATCCACCACCACCTGCTCCACTTATCTTACCACCGGTTGCTCCGGCTTTTAGTGCAGTTTTATATAGTAACTCTATTTCAGGTGTACTGATTCCTTTTGCCAATAATTTCTTTTGCTGAAATCCATAATCTAATATTTCTCCCAACTCATCTATATTTCCTTTGATAAGACAATCTTTAATCATCTTAGCCTGCTCCACTAATGCGTGTAAGGAAAGTAAAGATGTTGTATTATTATCAGCCATTTTTTGTACTTGCTCTTCCAATACATCCGAACTATTACGGGTAAAATTAGTAAAATACAAAACTATATTATTTTCAATTTCATCTTGTACCCTATCTCTTATTCTAATTGGGTTTACAATTACATCGTTTCCTCTGAATTCCATATAATTAAATCCACCAAATGCCGCAGCGTATTGGTCTTGCTTACCACCATTTTCTTTTAGTTCAACTCTTTCAATTTGAATTGCCATTTCGGCTATATCATACTCACCTAAAGGTAAATTGAATAGTTCCATATAAACACCAATAAGAGAAACGATAAGTGTAGATGATGTACCCAATCCACTTCCAGTTGGAACATCCTGATTCGTAACTATATCATATCCAATCGGTTCTATTTTGAATCGTTTACAAATATGATTATGGGTTGCTTTAAAGAGTTTTAATCCATATGAACAATCTAACTCACTACTGAATTCATGCTCCTCAAATTCATCCTTATTTACCCATTTAAACGTAACTTTGGTGTCATCTCTTAATTGTAAAGATGTATGAGTAAATAAACGAATTGTAGTATTAATTACAGCTCCAATATGCGATTTGGTATATTCTGGCATATCAGTACCACCTCCACCAAAACTAATTCTAAATGGAACTTTACTCCTGTATATTTTCTTCTTCATCTAAATGATATCTTAATGGGATTTTTTTGATTTTGATTCGGTTATCACCTGCCAATAGGAAATAGCAATTGTAGCATAATGCTCTAACATTATCTATGTGTCTATTATCTATATTACCATCTAAGAAATCCAAAATAATTGGAGCTTTATTATCGGTAATCCTTCTTTCAGAATACCCACAACAACTACAAACTTCAGGCACCATTCCACTTTGAAATATTTTGTTTTTGTATTTCCAAAGTGGTATGTGGTTGTGCATACCTTCTAATAATTCTTCGGCTGGATACTTTTGTTTTCTTGGTCCAAATGATTTCTTTATACCTACTCCATTTGGATTTTTTAAATCTTCAAAAATACCATATAGTTTGGCGTATTTTTTATAGGTATTGTAAGATATACCCAATACTCTAGCAGCTTCCATTGCGGAATTAGAATTTTGCTGTGCTGCTTTAATTTGAGATTCTAAGATTGGTTTCGCACCCAATCCTCTTTTTGTAATACTTTGCTTTAGGTTCGGAAAGAACCCTTCATCATTGTTTTCTATGTCCATAACATTATTTTGATATATTATAAATATCAAAAAATAATATTTCTATACAATTAATGCTATTAATTTTGAAAAAGTATCATCAGGAGATGTAGATGTATCCAAATCAACATAAAACTGAATGGGTGGTTCGTAATCTAAAGCGAAGAACGATTCTCTACCTCTCATTTTTTTAGTGTGGCAATAAATCTCTTGTACTTTACAATCCGATTTAAGTTGTTCTCGCATTTCTCTATATGGTGAAACTAAACTAATTACAACATCAGTTCCACAACTATCCAAATATTTAGCAATATCAAATGCCTTTTGAATGTTTTTTTCTCTACCTTCTTTGGAATAATCTTTGTTTGGGAATAGTTCTCTTAATTGGTCACCATCAATGTGAAATACGGATTTTCTCCAATTTCTTTTTTCAGTTTGTAACCAATATTGTAACTTTTTAGCCAATGTGGTTTTACCACTTCCTGGCTGACCTGTAAATAGGTAAATCATAACTTATTTCTTTTTTAATGCAAATTGTGCTGCCTTATATGCTTTTGTATCTTTATCGTATTTTAATGCCGAACCCAATTTAATCATTTTACCTGTTTCTGGGTTTTTTATTTTCTTTTCCAAATCATTTTTTGGTAAAAGATTCTTTAGCTTCATATTTCCTTTTATATCGCTCTTACCTTTTATAAAATCTTTTTCTTTTTTACTACTTTTTTTATCGTCCTGCGTAGGAGCTTTAGGAATTTCATGCTGAACGTGTCTTACTTTTAAGGATATCTTTGGATACTTTTTAGAAAGTGCTTTTACAGCTGCCACATTCTTATGCGAATCATCTATAAAGAATACATCATTAACTCCTTTTTTTATTTTATCCTCAATCCAATCTGCTTTTTTTTGTGGGTCTGAATCAGCCAATGCTACTACAAATATATTATCTATACCAACATCTTTCAAATAATCCTTAACTGGTCTATATGCACTTCTTGCTGTTAATATAACAACATCAGAACCACCCACTCTTATAATATTTTTAAGTAAACGAGTTACTCCTTTAATTTCTTGCGGTCTCTTAACGCTTTCAAAATCGGAAAAATCAAATTTATCACCTTCTTTTGGTTCATATATAGCATATTCGCCGGGAGTTAGTGTTGATTTTTTACCATCTTTATGTGTAATGTATATATTAGATTTTGTTTGAACTAATGTATCATCGAAATCGAATACTCTTAATTTTTGTGATTTAGCTTCATTCATTGGAATAAACGCAGATAACATTGGATTGGAATATACTTTTCCAAATTCAACTTCAAATCCGTTGTACATTCCCTTTGTGAATCTATTTCTAACCATTCAGTACAGACTTTTTTGCTCTACTTTTTTTATTAAGTTCTTCGTTTTCTTTAGTAAGATATTCAACTTTAACAGTCAACGCTGCAACTTCTTTGGTAAGTGCTAATACCATATTACGAAGTTCATCTTTTTCTTTACCAGCTTGTACAAGTAATGCTTCTAATTTAGCTATACGGTCTTTACAATCGTGTCTGATAAATTCTTCATCTCTTTCTTTTCTTTGAGCTCTTTTCTCATAGTAACGAAAAGCGGATGCTCCACCTAATACTGTAATTGCAGTTATTAAAACTGAATAAATGTTCTCCATTAATATTTATTTTTTCGTAGGTTCAATTTTTCCATCATCACCATCCATAGCATCGTGTACGGAATTTAAATTTTCTAATGCTATTGTAAGTTGTGAATACATCCAAGAATCTAATTCCTGTCCTTCATTCATTCTTTGTAAAATCATATTGGCATAATCGGCAATTCTTTCTAAATTACCCATTGCCATTTCTTTCAATCCTGCTAATGTTTGTTCCGGCGATGATTCTTCTCCTTCTCCTATTTTGTGTTTAAGTAATTCAGTCATTTTGTTGAACACTTGCTCACCATTCGATTCACCTAAACGATATGCACCACCCAATTTTTCATAAATTTGAATTTTATTTTTCATCGGCATCTTTTTTTCCGATAATTTTTTCCAAATTTTAGGGTGCGTTACTTCAAATTTCATATTAATTCTTTTTGTATATACGAATATAAATATTGAAAAAATTCAGAATGTCCAAATTTTGAGAAATGTCTATCGCTATTTTTTTGCCACCATTCGGTTTTTTTATCAATATATGGTTTAAACCATGCATCTCCTCCATTTGGATTAGGTATGAAGTGTTCTTTATATTGACTTTTCATAGTATCAAATGCATGAATACCTTCTATTGAATCCAAACACCAAAAATGGAAATTTATATTAAGTTCTTTCATTACTTTAAATATGAATAGATATTGCTCTAATAATTGCTGAATATACATTTTATATCCAACATTATCATCCAATCTCTTTGTGTAAAAATCTATCTCATATTCAAATATTCCTTTATCCAACAGCTGCTCCTTTGTATTATGTAAAATATCTACACCACCATTTTTATAAAAATCATATGTTCTATTAAAAAATGTTAATCCAATGATTACAGTATGAGCATCGTTTACATTAAAGTTTCTATACATCATTTGAATTAATCCTTGATTGGATATTCCAGCGTGTCCTTGGTCTACGATTTCCAATTCCATTTTATCTTTTAGCAAATATGGCCAGGAATATTCCTTTTCTACATTTGAACCATCCGTAGAATAATTTGTAGAGAATGAATCTCCGTAAATATATAATTTATTTTTCATTTGGATAACCTATAAATGATAGTGTACAATATCTATTTTGATTTCCGATTACTTCTGTAACTTGATGTTCTATATCAAATTCACTTAAATCTAATACAGCTATATTACCAATTTTTGGTAATACTTTTTCATTTGTGTTTAATATGAGAATTCCACCATTTGATTCATCATATTCTTCGTTTAAATAAATTAAAACTACACACAATCTTCCATCAGTTTTACCATCTTTATGATTTTGTAAGAAGCATTTGTTACTGTACATTGTAAATTGTGAATTAAACTTCAATTGTTGAGATGGTTCTACATCATAGAAGTATCTAGCAATTGCATCAAAATATGGTTTGTAATAATTTTCAACAATCATATTTCTATCAGCCGCATTCCAATGCCAAATTTGAAATATATCTTCTTTTAAATATGAATCTCTTATGTAATTTTTAATGTTTTCAGCATCTGCATATGAACTTCCTTTATACATTTTTGAATTACCAAATTCATCAAAAAAATCAGATAAAACAATATCATTAATTAATTCTCTATTTGTTATATCCAATCTAATTCCAGACATTATCTTTTTGTATTTGGAATCATCGGCTTTTACCATATGCTTTTTTATGCCATCTTCCATATCTTTATCAAATTCTGAAATATGAAATTGACAATATCCTTCTGTTTTTAATTTATGTTTTAATTCTTCTTTAGTCATTTTTTACTAAATTTTTTTTATCAAATGGGAAACAAATTATGGTATATCTTTCAACATCATTTACAACTTGCTCAACCTGATGATAGATATCAAAATTTTGTAGGTCTATAATGGCTACATTACCAAATTCAGGAACTACTTTATAATCAACACCATCATCCCCTCTTAGAATTAAATTACCACCATCTTCAGCTTTCCAATCTTTATTAAGATATACTAACATAGATGCATAATTTTTAACAGGACTCTTACCATCTATATGGTCATTTAAAAAACAACCTTTGTTATATAAGGATATACTGATATCTAAATTCAAATCTGTACTATCATCTATATCATAGAAATATTTGGTAAGATTTGTAAATAATTTTCTTAATTTATCATTACCCTCTCTTGGATGTCCATACAGCCACATTTGAACTATATCTCTCTTATTTAAAGAAGCTAATTTTTCATCTTTTACTATATTAGCTTTTTCAAATGTATTATAGTTTGAATTTATATTAACTTCTCCGCTAGATTCCGAAAAATCAGCTCTAAGAAATGTCATATTTTCTCTTTCCGATTTTACATTATCACATTTGTGTAGATTTACAATATCAAATAGCTCTTCACTTAAATCGGCTATATTAAAACTACAATATCCTTTTTTATGCAAATGTTCTTTGGCTTCTATTGGGGTCATTTTATATTGTTTATTTCTATTGAAAAAGATTGATTTGCTTGATTCCTAAATTCATCTTTTCTATCAAAGCGTTTTATAAGATTATCATAATGAGTTCTGTCTCTATAAATATAATTTTCACAAACAATATAGTTCTTTAGTTTGAATTGATATATGTTTGCTCCGGTTTGATTTAATTTTTCAGATGCCCACATTATAAAGGTATCATCTGGGCCATAATGTCCCATAGATTCTGGCAAAGGTACTCTATCTAATAAAGGTTTTGATAAACAATTGAACCACCCTCCACCAAATTTCATCTTTGGTTGGCCTGGTACATTATTTAAAACAGTTTCCAAACTAACATCCCCTACTTCGCCACTATCTACAAATGGATTATTTATTTTACAATATCCAACTTCTTTAGATAAAAAGTTTTCATTCACCAAACAATCCCATGTAGTATCCCATATTTTAACACATTCAGGGCTTATAACATATTTATCTATATCCGGGTCGGTTTCTGATAACCTATCGATACTAGCTTCAATATAGTACAATATTCTATCATCGAAACATATATCAGTATCTAACCAAATAAAATGAGTTGCATCAGTACATTCTTTATTAGCTATTCTTCTAAAAGAAGTACATCCCATAATATCTTCTCTGATATTAAATGTTGATTTACTAGCCCAATTTGTTAATGGCTTTAATTTATTAAATCTATCTACAAAGTATTGTTTATCTAATTTAGAATTTTGCCAATCAACTAAATAATCATCTACTGAAAGTGCTAAATATATTTCATAATTTTCCCCTTTTACAAATTTAGATGCTTTATTTAAATCTCCTAAAATTCTTTCCAAATCATCTATTTCATTTGGCATTATGAAAGTTGTAATAACTATTTTTTTCATTTATATAAGTTTGTAACTATGTTATTTAAATATTCGTTTCTATCATATTGATGCACTAAAACATATGGTACATCATTATTCATAACTATATCGTTTTCTACTTTAATATCATTTAAATTCGTTCCAACTTGTAGTGCAAAATCCGAATTTATATCTACTTTATCTTTTACCAAATTATTAGCAATTATAAAGTTAAAAGAACTCTGGTCGGTAAAATGCCTTATATCGCCTGATTGGGATACTAACCAATTCAACATTAATAAATCTTTTACGGATTTATGTTTACCAACTATAACACCAACGTTTCCAATCGTATGTGGTTTAATCCATTCCCAAAACATTGGACCATATCCTTCGTGTATATTTTTATGCCCCCAAGGTTCATTTTCATACGTTACACATTCGGATGCACATAATATTTCGGTTTTTAAATTTTCCTTTAACCAATTTGATGGATTCAATTGCCATACAATATCTCTAACATCGGTAGTTATAATATGATTCCAGTCTCTCTCATCATTTTGTAAGAACCACCAAATATCAATCAATCGTTTCATATGCGGATGACCTACTAAATCTCCACCATAGCACTCCCATCCCTTTGATGTAAGATATTCAATCGTTTCTGATGGTAGATTATAACATATCATTACTTTATCACCATCAAACCCACTATTATTTAATGATTCAACGTATATTCTAATTTTTTCTGGCAAATAGTTTGCTATCGCCGATATAACTAAATCTTTCATATTATGGGATTAATAAGACATCTCTACCACAATCAATATAGCTATACTGAAATTTACTTTCTAATTCCTCTATTAATTGTTTTTCCAAATCTATGTACCAATTGGTTTCAAATAATATATAAGGTCTTTGGTTTGTAGTTTCCATCCAATTAAACATACCTTTAATAACGTTTACGTCATACCCTTCGGCATCAACTTTGATAAATCCCACTTTATCAATTTTGTTTTCATAAGCCCAATCCGAAAATGTTACACATTTTATAGTAAATTTTTCATGCGAATGGATTTCCATCCCTTCTTTGTATATTTTATTATATCCTAAATTTTGGTTAGATGCTAAAATTGTAGTTTCGTATGTATCATCTCCTAATGCAAGTTCGTTTACAATAATATTATTATTTTTTGAAAACTTATTAGTACATTCTTTATACAAATATGGTACCGGTTCAAACAAAATTACTTTGGATAAAAATCCATAACCGACTTTATCTAAAATCATTTTTGTAAATAATCCGGTATTAGCACCAACATCCACAAATACATCTCCTTCATTTAAGTAAGATGCTACTAATTCTGTATTGTTTTTTATTTCAGGCCCTAGCCAATTTTCCCATTGTTCTATGTTCATAATTTTATATTTTTCCGTATTTTTGCCAATCGTTATGCATGAATAATCCTTCGTTGTGTCCTACTTTATAATTTTGCTGTGCCCACCATTTACTTATATTACCTTCTAATGCAATACCTTCTCCTGCAAATGGCCCAACTATATCTAAATAAAATTGTTTTTTGTATAAGCAAGGATTGTTTGTCCAATTACCATATCGAGAAGTTGTCCAAAACATATCTTCTGATTTTTTAATAAAATCTCCAAATTCCACATCAGGCTCACACCAATGTAATGAATCTAAAAGATGTGGTGATGTACAACCGATTTCATCATCATAGTATGTAAGTTCTTTACCCCTATATCTGAATGAAAAATGTGGATTGCCTGGATTGGTTCTATGTCTTAAACGAACCACATCCATACCCATCTCAATTGCCGATATACTTCTCTTTAATGTATTATATGTAGTTTCCCTATCTTCGATTAAATTCCAATCATGTTCTAATACTAATGAATAATCCGATTGTGCATTTTCAGTCAATCTAATAAATCCTTTACCAATTCCAATATTAGATTGTAAAGCCATAAAATCTAATCCAAAATGCCTAGCTATTTCAACATCTTGCATAGTTGCCTCCTGAAATAGAATAGTTACATCGTTTGCTATATCAAATAATCCATTATTGTGATATGTTGTTAGTGTATCCACCAATACCTGTCCGCTATGCCAGGAAAGTATTCCGATACTAATTGGTAATTTATCCATGTACAAATAGTTTTAAAAAGTTAACTTGGTCTTGTTGTTTTATTTCATCCCATTGTTTTTCATCTGATGTAGTACTCATTTCAGTTTCTACTCTAAAATTTCTCAACACTGCTTTTGGATGTGGATTTTTTTCTTTAATAAAGTTATCACCATACCATATTTTAATATTTTCAGGAATATCAATCCAATATTTCTTATGTAGCATTATAAAGCATCCCCAACCCCAATCATTCATACCTTTTGTCCAAACATCTATATATGGCGTTCTATTTGTGTCTATTTCTCCTTTATAGTTACCTTCTCCCATACCAATGATTCCGAACTTAGAAAGAATGGTTTCGTTTACTCCACTAAAAATATTTGGGTCAAAATTTATATCATCGTTTAACAATGCTATACAATCATTTTTAGCAAGTTTAATTCCCAAATTCCAAGCGGGATTAACATATATGTTTTCACTCGTCTGAACCAATTTTACCTTATTCAATCCTTCAAAATATTCAAAAAATTTACCACCATTATCGATTAATATAATTTCATCAACATACTCACATTTTATTAAATCGAACAATAGTTTATTAATTCTTTTGGATTTCCAAAGTGTTGGTATAATTACGCTATATTTATCCATTGTTTATATGCTTTTATTAGTTTATCTACTACTTGAATTTGTGTATAATTATGTAACACTTTCATCATTCCGTTGTGAGCAATTCTTTCTCTCTCCTCTTCGTTTTCATTGTAATAGTTCATCTTCTCTATACAGTCAAACATATCATCGTAATACACAATATCTTCACCATCTATAAACATATCTCTTAATCCGGTTTCAGGTGATAAGTTATCAGTTAATACCATTTTACCACAAGCCATACCCTCAAATATTCTACGAGTGATTTCTTTCCATCTACTGTTCTGAATAACCATCATTCCGCTATTTAAAAATTCAGTATGTTCTTTTGGTCCTAAACCATTACGATTACCAATTGCACCTTCTGCCCAGTTTGTAAGATAATCTAAAAAATCGGAATTACCAAATCCTCGTGTAGTAACTGCAACATACTTAGGTTCTAAATTCATAGGAAATTGAACTTTTGTATCTGCAAAGTGATTTATCCATTCCGCATTTATACCTCTTTTAATATACTCATCCGCACATCGTTTATCGGGGGTGATTGTGTAATGAAACCTATCTGCTTTTGGCGAATTTCTTTGGAAATTTTGTGGGTCATCACCACTTTCTTGTATCCAAAATGCAGGAACTAAATCTTTATTTAGATATTGTGAGTCGAATCTACCCCAATCCATAAATAATACAATATCGGTTTTTGGTTTGGAGTCTACCCAATTCTTCAAATCGATATCGTTCGTTTTGATTATTTGCGTTTCCCACCCTCTTTCTTTAAATTCGTTTAATAACGCCATTGGTGTAGACCATACTTCACCATTTTTATAATCATATATAAATGTTATCTTATTTTGCATATTCTTCTCTTTTAAACTCGATTAGATAATGGTTTTCACCTTCTCTATTATATGGTGAATATGGTTTCCAATTGATTCCATTTTGGATGTAATCAACTTCCGCATTAAATCGATTTTCTTTACTTTTTTCTATTTTTATTGTTTTGGCGTAATCTCCTTTCATCCACCAAAAATTACCTGAATATATTGTCCACTTACCCGCTTTACCTAACAACACTCCATATGTATTAAAATCAGTTTTTTCAAATATTTTAAATACATTTTCTACTTTTTCTATATTAAAGTAATTCATCAAATATCTCCAATTAATTACATTTTGATTAGATTGCTTTGATGCTCCTTTTGTATGAAGATACAAAATATAATCAGAATCTCCAAATTTTTCCTTATCTTTTTCTATTAAATCCAATGTAACGAATTCACTTCCTCTAGCTCTAACATCTCGTATATTATCGAATTTTTCAAATAAAAATGATGTGGAGTAATTATCATCTGCAATAGAAATTCCAACATTTAAATTATATGGAAATTCAAAATGCTTTTTTATTAAAGTAAGTTGTTCATCTACTATTGATTCAACTCCATCTATTGCATATATGTGATAATATATGTGTACCATTATAGAGTATCGTAGTAATTATTTTGCTTTTCTTGTCTTTCTATTGTTTTTGGATGTTTGATACAATAGATTTCTTCAAATGGAAAATTAGTATAGTTTTCAAACCCACCTATTCTTTCGTGAACTTTGCCACTCCAACCAATTGTTTCTGGTTTGTTTTTATAAATACGAGTCTGAACATCGGGGAAGTTAACCCACCCTTTTTCATTTACATTCCATCCCCACTTTGTGATATGTGCTTTGGTTAATCCTTCTACTGTATTAATTCGTGGAACTAAAATAAGGTCCTTATCCGTATTAGCTTCTAATAACGCTTCCATATTAACAATTAAATCCGGCATAAGATATTCATCCGCATCTAATTGAAATATCCATTCACCTTTACATTGTGAATTTAATAAATTTTTCCATTGTGCAAAATCATTATCAAATTCCGATTCAATCAAAGTTATGTGGTCTGCGTTTGCTTGCAATTCCAAATATTCTATCAATTCGATAGGTGCTTTAGGAGTATCCAATAGAACTACAATTTCTGAATTTTCTTCTTTATAATTTAGTAATTGATTTACTAAACGAATCGTTTCTTCGACTTCATTACAAGCCGTTATTGCGTAACTTAATTTCATTTATATAACTTTTTAATTTATCGGTTGGTTGCCATCCTAATCTATTTAAGGCATCATCGTTAATTCTAATTGTTTCTCTATAATTACCTTTCACATCATCAACGTATTCAATTGGATGTGGTGCAAATAAACTTGCTACTTCATTTAAAGAGTAATTACGACCCGTTCCTAATTCCCAAGCATCTTCATGCTTTTCATCGCTTTCGGCAATTCTGATTAATCCATCTACAATATCATCAATATGTGTAAAATCTCTCCTTTGCTTACCATCACCATGTATTTTAATAGGTGTGCCGTTTTTCACAGCTGCCCTCCATAATCCAATTACAGCCGCCATATGTGAATCTACTAATTCACCAGGCCCATATACATTGTAGAATCTAACTATTTCGGCGTTTAATCCAAAAATAAGTTTCTCCATTTTTATCCATTCCTCTCCCATATGTTTACTCATAGCATATGGTGATAGTATTGGATTATGATGTCGAGATGATGAACCTGCGTATATTAATTTTGAATTATTTCGTTTTGCATATTCAGCAACTTGTTTAGTTCCATCTACATTAACTGAAAATGTTGTATATGGATTTTGAAAACTGGGTTGTATTCTACTTAATGCTGCAAGATGAAATATGTATTTATAATTTTCATCTTTTATGTTATCCATCGCTCTAATATCTCCTCCTAAAAAATTTACATATGGAGAAATCTTTGCTTCCTTACCAATTGATAAATTATCCAAAACGCTTACTTCATATCCTTTTTTAAGTAATACCTTCGATAATGCATATCCAACAAATCCAGCTCCTCCCGTAACTAATACTTTTTTCATTAATCTTCGTTATGATTTGGTTTAGAATTATTTGTATAATGCCATAAACTACCACTTGGATATGCGGTTGTTGTAGTAGATGGGTTGTATGTAATAGACCCATATCCAGGTGTAGTTGTAACCGCAAATCCAGGTGATGATGTACCAAATGAACCTGTACTACAAGTTACTTTAAATGGATTATCTAATGGATTTGGATAATATGGTAATGGCATTATCGGTGCCGGTGTAATATTTGGAATTCCTATACCTGGTCCAATGGGGACTCCAATTGATTTGAGTTCATCACTTACTTCTGCTAATTTATCTTTTAATGCATCCCATTGTTTTGGTGTGGGTGCGTATTCGTGACAGGCTTCTACGAAACCTTTAAGCCAAATAACATATTCTTTCGAAGTCATTATACGTTTCCTTTTTGTGATTTTTTATCTATTCCGATTACATTCATATTTTTTGGAGTTAATTCATTAACATCCATATTCAATTCAATTACTCTACCAAACCCACTCAATTTATAAGTTCTATATGATTCATTCGTTATAATTGGTACTTTAGCAACTACAGTTGAATAAAACTTTTTAGCTCCACCTTTCATTTGTAGTGTTTCGGTATCTTCGTTTACAAATTTACCAAAAAATTTTTTAATTAAATTTGGGTTTACATTTGATACCTTAACTGCATGAACTATATCTTTTGCTTTAGATACAAACAATGTGTAAATTATAGGTGCGGTTGTTTCAGTAAACTTTCCTTTTGTACCATCCACATATTCATATTCTTTAATTAAATAGAATTTAGCTCTTACCATTTTTTCAGGAGAAACATAATTTCTATCATCGATAAATTTACGATATATTGGATTATAATTACTCATTATTTATTTAATGGTTTTAATTTGGGTAATTGAAGTTGCTGAAACTTAGGTTGTATCTTATTATAAATACCATAACCATTCAAAATACCATCAAACGATTTAGTCATTTTTTCTAAACTGAAATTTTGCTTATTTTGCTTACCCAATTGAAATGATGCTATTTTGTATTTATCGTAGTTATTATAAACATCTTTGATTACAGGTAATGCTTTTGAAACATTTACATTAAACCATTGCGAATCTTTTAGTAAAAATTGGTCTGCAGCAGATTCGTGTACATTTTTCAATTCACCATCTAATAGTACTGCTCCGTCTTTTAAGAAGTCCAAATGACCACTCCATCCACTTACAATAACAGGTTTGCCTGTTAAACTGAATTCCAACAAAGGTCTACCAAACCCCTCACCTTTTGTGAAGTTTAACATTGCTTTTACTTTTGGATGTTCATATAATCCATTCATTTGTGATGAAGTTAAATCACCATGTATTAAGTAAATTGGAACTTTCCCATAATCTTTACCCAAAGCTTCTCTGATTTTTTTGATGGTAGTTTCTCTATCCATTACACTAAATCCGGCGGATGATGTTTTTAAAATCAATGCAGGTTTTACTTTTTCATTTTTAAAAGCCATTGCGAATGCTTTAATCATCATTCCTACATTTTTTCTATCTTCTCCCAAATCGCCTTTTAACCAATGTCCTACGAATAAGAAAGCAAAATCTTCTTTGATTGTATCCAATTCCGAAATGTTAGCAACCACATCAGTTCCAAAATCATCTTCATCAAATCCTTCAAACAAAATCTCAATTGGTTTTTGAATTTTATGTTGTGCTATTAATTGCTTTGTTTTATTGTCTTGTTCATTATAGATTGTATCTACTAAACTTTTCTTTGAATGTTCGGATGGAACAATAATTAAATCCATCCTATTACATCCATGTACCCAATCTAATGCACAATGAGTTGTTTCGATTGCGGCAGTAATTCCGATGTTATAAAATCCCAATGGTTGGAATTCGTTTGGTACTGTTACCTGAATGTAGATATCGGGCTTTTGTTGTGGTACGGGTATAATATTTTCTATAATCCATTTATGAAATGGTTTATCGTAATTAAGAGCATCCATTGGAGTATTACCCCAACGAGTACTAATTACTTTGATATCGAATTTATCTAACTTATATAATGAATGTAATAAATCTCTCGCATGGTCTCCGTAACCACTTCTAGTTGCTACGGGTGCCTGAAATACTAATGTTGGCTTCATATTATAACTCTATTAATTTAAATTTTTGTTTTGGTTTCCAATTTGCAAATGCTCCCTCCATACCTTCAACTAATGCATCACACATTGCTTCTTTACTTAATTTACCTTCTCCTAAGAAATGCTTTCTACCTTTTAATCCAGCTACCTTTCTTTCTTCTCTTCCCATTTTGTAAAAATCCATAATCAATGGTGCTACATCTTCAAAGTCAATTCTATCATCAAAAATATATGGAGTAGGAACTGAACCTGTTGTTGAACGAACTGGCCAAATTGGTCTAACCCAATCTCCGTAAACTACACCTGCTTTTTTATGTCTATCATGTAATGAACCAATTTCTACATAATCTTCTGCTGTAAGTAATTTACCTGTACCTCTATCTCTGAACCCACATTGGTCTTGCAATCCGCCGGTCACAGTTACAATAATTGGAGTTCCAGCCATTACCGATTCTGCGGTTGCTAATCCAAATCCTTCATTAGATGCTACGTTGATTGTTACATCTGCGATATTGTAAAGATAGTTTAATTCTTGCTCTGTATATTTGTTTGGTGCAAATATTACATTTGATTCGGTAATACAATGATTTATAAATGTATTCAAATCAGTACCATGCTCTTCAACAGGGTTAGTGTGCATTAGCATACAAACTTTATCTTGCTTATCTTTTGGTAATGCTTCTCTAAATTTATCAAATGCTAACATAGCATCCATAGGTTGTTTTCTACGAATGTTTCTATTATTCCAATAAAGAATAAATTCGTATTCTTTATCTCCGAAAATACTTTTCTTAAAATCGGTTGGAACATCTACTGGCTTATATAACTCCGAATTAATACCATGCGGAACATAGCTTACCTGCCAATCTTCTAATTTATTCCAATACTTTTCTTTATCCCATGTACCAACTCTTTTTACGATACCATACGTTTGTTTAGAAATACATCCTAACCAATCGCAACTTTCGTAATAATCTCTATTGTATTTTGGGTCTGGCAAATCATCCCAAATGTGGTAAAAGAATAAAGGAACGGATTGGCGAATTTCATGCTCAATATCATACAACCAAATCCAATAACGAGGGTCAGTAAAGTGTAAGATTGCATCTGGCCTTTCTCTCATTAGTAATTGTCTGATTACATCTGCGTTACCATATCCATCAAATGGATAGATTTTTACATCTGCATCAGCAACTCCCGTTTGCTCTCTAACACTTTCATTTAAATCTAAGATTTTACCAGCTTCTGGATGTTTAATTGCTGCTCCTAATTGAACCCAATCGTATTTGTCTACTGTACCTAATACCAATTGTTTTGAAACATTGGCTATACCACTTGTCATTCTTAGGTCATCCGATAATAAAAGGATTTTCTTTTTTGCCATAACTTATTTTGTTCTCTTAAAATTGTGAACCACTAATTTGTAATGTAGTGTATTCGTTTAATTGTTTTCTAAATTCTTCGTTTTTTGTGTAAAGGTCTAAAGTTCTATTAACAAGTCTTTGAAAGTTTAATCCACCTTGAATTGTGGTTATTTTAAAATCCTCATCATATAACTTCTTTATAACCTTAACAGTTGTTAATTTTAAATCTGCCATAGTTAATAATATTTGTATATACATATATATACAAAAAATTATTTTCCATCACAATGTGTTCCATAAAATTCACACCATCCACATAGCTTCGATGGTTTCTTAGGAAATTCAACATCAGTTCTATAAGTGCCATCTGGGTTGAATACGTTATCAACAAATGAATTGAATTCGTTCCAAGCCTTATTAATAGATGGCTTGCCATTTGCCGGAACGTGTCTACTAATACGTGGAATATGATAATCAGTATTTTCAGAAACTTTTCTTTTTAGAATGATAAATTCAACATCTATCATATCCATAGAAACTCCTAACATCTCTGAATAAAACTTTTTGTAAAGAAGTATTTGTGCGTTTTTGGTTGGGTCTTTCTTTTGGTATTTACTCCAACCTGACGTAGATGTTTTGAAATCGATGATTTTATATTTGCCATCGAATTTACTTCTAATAATCAAATCTATAAATCCTAAAAAATTAATATGCTCTCTGATTTTGGTGTTGATTGGTTGTTCAATCGCAACCAATTCATCATACTTCAAAGAAAAGAAATTATTAAAGTTTTTAGATTTTTGAAAGTAATCCAATATAAGATTCCCATCTTCTAAAAATTCTACCAATTCTTCTTTGGTACATATTGGGTCTTTACCTTCGTTGGATTCTTTGAGATACATCTCTCTCATCTTTTCTTTAAGAAAAGCCTTCGTATCCATTCCCTTATCAGCTTGTGATTTGGAGATACGAAGGCATCTGCTTAAATACTCTTGCAATGTTTCGTGCATTGCTGAACCAAATACAGAATGTATATTGGATGAAGATTGTCTTAAGTCATCTATGTAACTTAATTTATATTGTTGTGGGCAACTGCTCCACATACTATATTGTGAAAATGATACTCTAGCCATATAACAAATATACGAAATTTATTTAAAAAAACCAAAGAATTATATCTTTAATTTTAGTTTCGTAATTTGTTTTTTATCTATTCCGTACTTTTCACATATGTATTTTATGTTTTCTCTACCTTCTCTTGTAGAGTATAGAATATCAATGTATTCTATTGCTTGTGATTCTGGCACTAAGTAATCCTTTTTGATTAATTCTACTAAGAATTCTTCGTATTTATCTTCCGATTTACCTTTAGTGTATTTTAAATATTGCTTTCCTTTTGGAATTATACTGATGTATAGCTTATACATTTCCTTTGGCTCTAACGTTTGTGTCAAAGGAAGTAACGTTGCAATCATTTCAACCCATTCGGGCTTCATTGAAAGGAATCTATTAATCATAAAGTTACTCCACGACTTTTTATCCTCTTCCGATAATTTATCGAAATATTTTGGGTCTTGCTCTGCAGTAATCGCATTAAGATGGTCGAATAACTTTTTAGCTGCCATTATTTTTCTTCTTTTGGTGTTCTCAATTCTTCTGGTAAAAATTCATCCAATGGTTTACCACAATTAGTACACAAAGGTACTTCAAATGGCATCACAGTATCTCTGTCTCCACCAGTTAATAACTTAGATGCTTTACGGAATCTATACCCCATCATAAAAACTACATTACCACATTCGCACGGCATATCGCGTGTATCTTTTAAATCAATTTGTGGTTGTTGAAATTGGTCTATCATTTTATAATATTTAAAATTTGAATAATTGTGCTCATAAACACTATCTCTTTATCTACTACTAATGCATCTTTGGATAATCCATCTGCAATTGTTAGAATTACATTTGCTGTATTTCCAGCGGCATACTCATCTACTTTATCATACAACATAGTGTACATTTCCGAATAATCGTTTAATCGGTTATCTGCCACCGCTTGTCTGATATTTAAGAATAAATTTCTTTTATCATTTGAGGATTTAAGTAAATCAATCAATTTTGTTTGAAAGTTCGATTCCACCATAATTGCATGGTCTACTTTCAATTCACCCTTTGCCGATTGTAGTTGGCAAGTGTTTAAGATTCTACGAATATCAGGATAATATGAACTGATAATATCAGCTACATTTTTTAAATCATATTTGATATTTTCTTTATCTAAAATCTTAGCAACTTGCACTGCCACATCCTTTTTAGTTGGAGGTGTAATTGCAAATGATTGACAACGGCTTTGGATTGGGTCAATAATCTTCTCAATGTAATTACACGTTAAAATGAATCTACAATGCTTAGAGAATGTTTCCATTAAGTTTCTAAGGATTGCCTGTGCGTTTGGAGTCATATAATCAAACTCATCCAAAATAATCACTTTAAATCCTGCGAATCCTACCGATGATGCGAAATTTTTTACTTTAGTTCTTACTGTATCAACGTTATTCTCATCGGATGCGTTGATAATCATACTATCACATTTAATAGTATTTACAATAAGTTTAGCAAGTGTGGTTTTACCTGTACCCGCTTTACCATACAATAATAAGTGAGGAATATCGTTATTCTCTAAATATTGCTGAATAGTTTCTTTGATGGTTTCGTTACCAACGTAATCGGCAAGTGTTTGTGGGCGGTATTTCTCCACCCACAAACTATGCTCTCTTTTGTTTATATCATTTGCGAAAAAGCTCATATATTAATTTTTTACAAATACTCCGTTTACAGTTTTGCCGGTTCTATCTTTGATTTCATTCCAAGCTGCTTCCAAACAATCCGCTGGCTCTAATCCCAATTGTTTAGCTAAAATGATAAGGGTTACAAACGAATCACCAATACCATCTTTGATTTCTTCATCTTTGGATTTCAATAAAGCACCTGCGGTTTCTCCTACTTCTTCTAACACCTTTAGTAATTGTTTGGGTGCGTTTTCTTTCTTTAGGATATCTTTATCGGATGCCCATTGGGATACATTTTCTATTAAATTATCGAACGTCATTTTCTTTTTCTTTTACTCTTTCTAATTTTGTTTTTTCACTAATTGGTCGAGGGAATATTCTAAATTCCATACCATTTTGTTGGAAAGTCAATCCATCTCCCTCAACGGGTTGAACTGTTAGTGTTAATGAACTAGCAGTTTCTCCTTCCTCCGAATATGCAAATACTATTGGTTCATTATTGAAAAATTGAAAACACCATTCGGCATCCGAAATTGGCTCTTTTTTAGGTAATTCTATACTACCCTGTGGTTGTAATTCTTCTGACATTTTATTAATTTTGGATTTCTACTAAATAATATTTACAAACAAACTCATCGATAATGAATTCAACGTGCGCCAATCCATCCGAAGATACTTTTAACTTTGCAGAAGTTGCTTCTTTGTTTGCTGTTAAGATTTCTTTTAAATACTTAGCTGAGAATGAAATTGGTTTAACATCTCCAGCGTAACCTTTTTCACAAGTGAATGTTACTCTATTTGTAGAAATTGTTGAATAACCAATAGCCATTTTCAAATCACCACCTTCAGTAAATACAGTGAATGTATCGATATCAGATAATGCACCTTTTGCTTTGATGAATTTATCAATCATAGTTGATGCCATTTCAATTGAGATACCAAATTCTGGTAACTGCTTCAAATCAGGTACCGCAGGGATTACACCCAAATCAGCCAATTGATAAGAAGTTTCGGTTTCATCTGAAACTAACTTCAATACAGTTGCTTTATCGCCAACCATATCTACATTTAGGGATAAATCATTATCCAAAATACCTAATAAATTTTTTAACAATGATGTAGTGTAAATACCAACATTGAATGGTTTTGATGTAAAACCATTAAAATCCACTTCACCAAGCATTGTCTTGTCATCTGAAATGAAACGTACAGATAATTTGTTTCCTTCTGCGTTCCATGCTACCGATTCAATTACTCCACCTAGTGAATACTTTTGAATGAATCTTTGTAAATTGTTTTTGTTCATAATCTAATTTTTAAATTTTATTTTTATTGTTACAAATATAAGAAAATATTTTCAATGTTCCAAATTAAAAGGAGAAAAACTTTTTAGCAGTCTGAGCTTCAGTTGAAGCCTTCTGCCATTTGAGTGCGGTATAGAAATCATCTACTTTATTTTCCATATCCGAAACATATAATTTATCTCTATCGATATATTGTTCCACGAAATCCATAATTTCTTTCGGGTCATTATAATCTTTAAATGCTAACGTATCTAATCCTAATGGATTTGTTTTAAGATATACCCACTTCACTTTATCGCCATCTCTAATTGGTTCGTGCTTATATGGGCAATTGAAGAACTTTAATAATCGGTTGTAGGTGATACCCGCCTTAACGTGCGCCGGCGTACCTTTCTCAAAAGATGCAATTGCTTCACCACCATCCTTTCTCCAAGTTCCATTATCATATTTACTTAACTCTTTAATTGCCCCACCTTTAGCTATCTTATTAACAGGTAGTGTAGCCATACTCTTTTTAAAAGTAAGAAGAGATTCATCCATATATGCGTTATCTTTACCCATTAAGATATCTTTCAACATCTTAGCCATAAAGTCCTGAAATGCTTTTGGAAACGATGAACGAACCACATCTAACCCCTTCACATCTAGTTTATCACAAGGAATACCATTTTTCAAAATCATCCATTGTGCATATCGTTTCTTTGCTACCCAAAATCCTGCTTTACTGATGTATTCTTTCTTAATCTCAAATCTATGTTTCTCTTTTGGGATGAAGAAGAATCTTTCAGCTAACATATCATAGAATGAGTTTAAGAATGTTTGAGTTTCTTCGGCGATAGTGTTTACTTCTTCTGCCATTCTATTTTGGTCAAAAGTTTTATATTCTGGATAACGATGTTTTACCAATGGTTCAGCCATCATATAAATGGAATCAGTATCAATGTAAACGTTATAATCCTCTTTAGTTCCGAGTTCTTTCCAATATTTGATGTTTGCCATTTCTGCTGTTTTCTTAATAACAGTTTGACCTGTAATCGTAACCGCCTCAGCATTATCAATATCATAAAACCGAAAGGCAGGAAGACCAAGCACACCATACATAGAGTTAAGAAGAATCTTCTGAACCAACTGCCTTTTAGCATAAAATTCATATTTTTCCGTATCTTTCGCTTCACCATATTGTTTTTCCAATTTCCTAAATTCAACCCTTTTTTGAAACCAATCATTTAGGATATCTGCGATTAGACCCGGCTTATCTTGTGTATAAAGAACTCCATTAGCAGCAACTCCCAAATTACTATCTTTAATAACTTCTTTTAATTCCTGTGTATTATATTCGTAAGTATCACCATCTTTACCTACTAATTTATATACCTTCTCAACACCTCTAATATTTTCTTCCGCATCCCAATTTTGGATTTTACCAATCTTCGTTTCAGGTGAGATGTTAAGAGTCATAATGATTGATGGGTATAGAGATGTTAAGTCCAAATCGTAAATCCAATCATACTTACCAACAATAGGTTCTTTTACATATGCTCCGATAAACTTCTCTTCGTTATTATCACGAAGTGCTTGCATTCTTTCCTTTCTATCTTTTGGTTTATTGGTTGCCACCAATCCTTTCTTTTTAAGATATCCCAAACATGCACCTTCTAACCACTTTGATGAGAAAATATAATCTTCATAAGGAACATATCCGGCGTGGCAAACTGCTCTACACAATTCGATGAACTGAAGTTTCTCATCCATTGCTACAACTAAGTCCACATCGACAATGTTGTACTCAATAAACTTTTCTAAATCGTTTTCAAACAAATCATCCAAACTTCCTTCATACTCAACCTTACCTCTACCCAATTCTTTGGTAGCAATATAGTTTAAGGTATAAGATGCTTCCAATGTGTAGGTATATGTTTTGTATAGATTAATATAGTCCAAAATAGATACACCACCAAAACTCCACTTTTCTCTATATGGTGACCAAAAACATTCACCTATTGGTGATAATCTTTTGGCATTACCTTCACCACATACGTTCTTAATCCGATTGTACAAATATGGAATATCAAAGAAATCGATGTTCCAACCTGTTAAGATTGTTGGATTAATTTCTTCATAGTAGTTAAGAAAAGCGTATAGTAAGTTTCTCTCATTATCGAAAATGTGAACCTTTACTTCTCTACCATCCTTAGAAAAATTTGTTGCTTTGTTTTTAACTTTACGTTCTTTATCTAAAACGAATACATCAAATAGTTTTGTTGCTCCATCGTGTGCAGCGATTGCTGTAATTTCGTTCTTAGCTTCTTTTGTGTTTGGTAGACCTGTAATCATTTCTACCTCAATATCGAATGTTAAAACTCTATGCCCATTTGATGGCAAATCATTATCATATATATCTACCAATACTCTTGTGGTTTCAGGTACATCCGATTCAAACAAATCTTCAGCTTCATCCTTTTCCCACTTACCAATCTTAGTTAATTTATCACCATACATAGAACGATACTCACCATAAGGGTCTTTCTTATACGCATACTTTCGATATGGGAACGTTTGATATCCACTCTTATCATCCCATAGATGAATTAAATTCTTCTGCCTTTCGTAATAAATGTTTTGATACATTAACTTATTAATTTTTCGTTTAAAACTTTAATCATCTTACTATCATTAAATGATAGTTCCTTTGCTCTTTCAATTGCTTTATTAGATAGTTCTAATCTATAAACATCATTATCTAATATTTTATCCAACATATCAAACAAATCCTTTTTATATTTAAAAAATAAACCATTTGGGTCTATCTCTTTATAACAATCTGATTCCTGAAATATCATAGGAGTTCCATTCATCATACAATCGGTAGCAGCTACACTCCATCCATAGTTAGTCTGCCTCATTTGAACGCCAACAGAGCAAGATTGTAATTTTTTATAATAATCATGCTTAGCTACTTTAGTATTATCAATCCAACTAAATTCTGGCTTTCCATCCAATTGAGGCACCCACACTTTAAAATCTTGCCTACGTTCTCTATATTCCTCCATTAATTTAATAAATGATGGATATCCTTTATATGCGGCTGCTCTATGGTTGAATACAATAACTTTTTCTTTTGGTTGTGGTTGTTGTACAATTTTAGTATCATCTACACCCAAATTCCAAACTACTAATATACTATTTAATTTTTGAATAAACAAATCATTAAACCATAATTTCGCTTCTTCTAAAACTCTATCTTTTTGTTCTTGTGTATTCAAAAAGCAAGTATCCATTTGCGATACTCCCAAAAGTTCTATTGGCATCCATCTCCACTTATTTTTTCTATCCTCAGCGTTACAGGTTTTCATTTCCCACCAATGACAATACCCAATTATTTTTGTATTAAAGTCATTCTTATATCTACCAACCTGCGGCCAATCTGGCAAATGAGAATATATTACATCATATTCAATCGTTTCCAACAATTTATTCATGTCGGGTGGATATGTTCTCATTTTAATCATATCTCCTGAAAATTGAAGTATATGCTGTTTTACGTTAATTAAATTTAATTTTTTAACGGGTTGTGGTAATATTATATTCCAAAAAAATTCACCATGCGTATCTAATGCCTTAATATGATTGTATATAACATCTACAAAGGAATCCTTTTCTATGTTACCTGAATTTGTAATATTAGGTATTACTAATATTTTTCTAGCTTTTTTGTAATCTATGGTTTCCCAAAATGCCATACTATCTTCCTACTTCTTTTAAATAATGTTCTTTCATTTGTTCCCATGTCATTCCAATTGCATCGACATAAAATAACACTTCAGGCTTAATTCTACCTTGTTCATGTAATTTGGTGTATCGTTTTATGGCTTTATCTTTCCACCACTTAGTAGTATATTCGTTTCCTTTGGCAAATTTTTCATTCAATACCAAATCTTTTTGTTCTATTTTAGAACAAAGAAAATCATTACCATTTTGGTACATTTGTGCAAAATACACACCTCTTTGAAATCCGTGGTCATAAGCATTTCCTTTGATTCCCAACTCTTTGAAAATTGCCTGAATAATCTTTTGTTTAATACCACTAACAGGTCCATTCTTTTCGTATCCCATATTAGCACCATTTCTTTCTCTCTCATCCATAATGTTTTTCTTATACCATTCTGAACGATTTTCTTTTAACCATTGATGCCACGGGTCATATACTGAATCATCTGGCTTTGTTGAAATCTTACCTTTGGATTCTCCTAACGTTTTGAAATGTGGGATACCATTGTATTGCGAATGAATACCATATAAAGATGTTGTACCTACTCCAACCAATGGGTTATCATACTTTTTTTGCCAGTAATCTCTTATTTCGGGAGCAGTTGCCAATGCTGCAATTAACTTACCACCTAAGAAATTATATCCAAATGGTTGAGTTGATACAATTGTTGTAGCAATGGATGTACAATTCAATTTACCCTTTTCGAATTTATCTTCTTTAGTCCAACCGATGAATTCATCTCTAACCCCCAAAGATGTGATATCAGAACCTAAACAAATCTGTCCTAAAATCTTTCCGCTTGTTCTATCTTTTACATAGATTTTTACGTTTCTACCTGGGTTTGCCTGAAACTCCATTGTGTGGATTAACTTACGAATTTCGGTCCAACGAGTCGATTCCTTCGCATCATCTTCTACAATTTCAACATATGGTTCTAACTTTTCTATTTCAGAAATAGTTAATTCCTTATCCATAAGATTTGTAGGTTTCCATAAAGAATCGTAATATGATTGCAATACGGGTAGACGTTTCATATTCGAAACTCTATCAGCATTCCATTCAATCCACTTTTTATATAGAGTTTGTTCCTCTACTGACATTTCTTTAAGATAGTCCAAATTTTCAATGAACTTCTTTTTCATCACATCATAATCAAATGTGGATGTATTTGTTTCTTCGCCTGTATTCCAAAATTTCATATTACAAATATAACAAATTAATTTTAAATTACCAAAATTTGGTATCTATTTCCGTTTCAGGTGCAATTGTTGTCCAATGTTGGATATCCTTATTGTAAGCACGGGCATCTTTTGGATAAGGTCTGATTTCGTGTTTGAAGGATTTCATAATTGCTTTCTTTTCCTTCTTATCAGCTGTAATGATTTGTAAGTATCTATGTTTTGGCGGCTCTTCCCTTCTCCAAAATTCTTTGTAACCTTGCTTTCCAATTTCTCTACGAAGATGCTCTAAGTTACCACTTCCCCATTTTGTAAAAACAGTCCTACTATGAATCCATTTGTATGGGTCATTTGAAAGTGAGATACCATAATTTGGCATTAGAGCGATATCAGTATTTAATCCCTGATAAATCCAATTCGTTGCTTGGTAAATACCACCTAAGTGTTCTTGCCCATTATCTGCGTATGAAATAAGTGCTTTGATTGCCGGGTCATTCTCTCTGAACCATTTGAATGATTGTCCCATAGCATATGATTCGATATTAGAACCATACCCATCATCACAATATAGACGAGTTAATTCTAATACATTATCTTTTGTAAGTAAATCTGAAATAGAAGTTGCTGCTCTAGCTCCAACGGGAAATCCGTAAACTAAGCACCCAATCAATTTAGTATCTTCACCTAACGCATTGGTTTCATCCATTTTATAGAATATTCCTAATGCGTATCTACACGCAGTCCAAGCGTGAGTATAGTGTTTCTTTACGATAATATCCTTTGCTACATCTTTACCAATTGGTGCAATAAATACTTTTGATGTATCGCAATAATTTTTACCTTCTTCTTTCATAACCTTATTTTATTGGTTCTAATTTATATATCTCTTCCACAAATTCAGCATTTTGCTTTGGATATGGTAGAGATGGGTATTTCAATGATTTAAATAATTTCTTTTTTTCTTTTCCACTTAATAGAATATAAACATATCTATGTTTGCGTGGTTCTTTTTTAATCCAAAATGGCGATGTTACCATTGTCTGAATTATCTTTGGGTCATTAGTTCCATACTTTACATATGAAGTTCTACTATGATGCCATTCATCAATTTCACTCCACTTAAAACTCCAACTATCGTTTGGGCGAATTCGATTACCCTGATATATCCAATTCGTTGCCTGATATACAGTTCCTAAATGTCCCACTTTTGGGTCTGAATACGATACCAATGCTTTAATATGTGGTGCGTTTTCTCTTAACCAATTGAAAGTTTGTCCAACGAACCAACTCTCAATATTACTACCATATCCATCAAACACAAACAAACGGGTAAGTTCTAAAACTTCCGTTCTATCTAATGTTTCAGAAATGGATGCACCGGAGTGTCTACCAATCGGGTCACCATAACACGCTACACCAATAAGTTTTTCGTTTACCCCACCAAAAAATTTGTGTTCATCATTTGATATATGAAAAAGTCCAATAGCATAAGATACCTTCGTCCATATTCCACTATAATGGTTATTAACGATGATATCTTTTGCTATATCTTTACTTATTAATCTAACGGAAAGTTTGGATATATCACAATAATCTTTTCCATCTACTTTCATATAACTATTTTCTGCATTCTTCTAAAGCGATTTCATATGCATCTACTTTATCCAATTTAGGGTCTTCCTGCATGAGTGCTTTAGCTTTTTTAATAACCTCTTTTCTCACACCATATCCGTGTGCTTCCATTAGGATTTCTTCGATTTGCTCTTCGTTTGACATAACTTATTACTTTTCATATGGCCACTTAATCATATGTGTCCATGTTTGGTTTGTAACAATTTTCTTAATGTTAGCAGGTGAAACTCCATTGTTTCTAGCCAATACTTTGACATTACGATGGCCTACTTTCCAAAGTTCTCTAATTTGAGATACTTGCTTTTCAGTCAATTTGTGCATTGGATGCGCTTCTCCTTTTAACATACGTCTAATATAACACTTTTTTTTGAGAATCACAAATATTTTACTTTAAATTTTCATTTATTGCGTTAATATATGCTATTTTTGATGATGTTCCGGTAAATCTTTCTACTTCTACACCATCCTTTTCCATAATTACTGTTGGAACTGAACGAATACCATATTTGGTTGCTTCTTCATATGCCTCATCTACGTCATAATCTTCAAATTTTACATTTGAAAATTGGCCTTTTATTTCGTTCATTACTGGAGCCAATGCTCTACATGGTCCACACCATGCTGCGGAAAACTTTTTAACTGTTAACATTTGTTTTACTTTTAAAATCATCATATGCATCCAATAAGGAGTCTACAACTGGATGTCTATGATTGGTTAATAATGTTTGTGAATCCATATCCTTAATCTTCTTTGCAGCTGATAATAAGAATTTAAATCCACTTTCTCCTTTATACTTTAAATCCACTTGCTGCGTATCACCACAAACTACCATTTTACTTCTTAATCCCAAACGAGATGTAATCATTTCCATTTGGTCATTTGTGCAGTTTTGTGCTTCATCTACAATGATAAAACTATCTAAAAACGTTCTACCTCTCATAAATGCTAAAGGAACAATTTCTACATGCCCATCTTCTAATATCTTATCAATCTTATCTTTGTTGTATAATTGATAGAAGTTAGAATATATTGGTTGCATCCACGGCTCCATCTTTTCTCTTAAATCACCTGGCAAAAATCCAATCTCTTCTTTACTTACAGTAGGACGAGTTATGATGATTTTTTGAACAGTCTTTTTGAATAACATATCCAATGCAACCTGGCAAGCTAAAAGTGTTTTACCACTTCCAGCTTTACCACTTAATATTGTAATGGCGTTATTTAAAATCTTTTCTTTTGCTTCTTTTTGTTCTTCGTTTAACTGAATTTGAAACTTAATAGGTCCTTTTGGTTTTTCAGTTTTTTCTTCTCTAATTCTTTCTGTCAACTCTTTGTGTTTTGCTGATTGATTTTCTGCCATAAAACTTTTATTTTTTACCCATCACAACTTAAACATTCCGGGTCCATTGCTTTTGCTGCAATATCTCCTCTCAATACGGATTCCGTTCTCATATAGTAAAGTGTTTTTACACCTTGCTTCCACGCTTCTAAGTGAACCTGATTAATCCATTTTGGTTCTGCCGTAGCAGGAAATGCTAAATTCAATGAAACTGCTTGGTCAATATATTGTTGTCTAATTCCGGCTTGTCTTACCAAATCCAATTGGTTGATTTCTTTAAATGTTTTAAATACATCTTTAATTGGAGTACAATTATGCTTTGGTTCATTTTCTACTTCTTTACATTCAACTACTTTACCATCTACATAACACCATTCATCTAAGAAATCAAGTCCTTGTACTGAACCTCCATCTGCTAAGATTTGGTCCCATACTTCTTTGGTATTTTTACCTACCTTTCTAAGTACTCTTTCTAATTCAGGATTCTTTCTGATGAATGTACCTTTAGATGTTTGTTCCGTAAATACGTTAGCTGCCCAAGGTTCAATACCACTACTTACGTTACCACTTAATTTAGAGTTTGATACTGTGGGTGCTACTGCTCTTAGGTGAGTATTTCTGAATCCACTTTCTTTACACCATAGTGGTTCACCATATTCTTTCGCCATATCTCTACTTGCTCTTTCAGATTCAATCTTAATTTGAGAGAAAATCTTACGAGTTTCGAATTGTGCGGTTAATCCTTCAAATGGAACACCTCTTTGTTGTAAGTATGTATGCCATCCTAATACACCTAATCCTAATGCTCTACCTCTTTCTGCCGAACGTACTGCGTTTTCGAATCCTTTCATATTCTTAGCTCTTTGTAAGAATTCTTCTAATACACCATCTAAGAACATTGTGGATGTGTAAACTAAATCAGTATCTTTCCACTCATCATACTTTGCTAAGTTCAATGAACTCAAACAACAAACAAATGAATGTTGTTCATCGGTATGTAGAACGATTTCAGAACAAATGTTGGTCATATGAACTTTTAATCCGTTCTTTTTATACATTTCGGGATTATGTTTGTTAACATTCCCTTTAAACATAATATAGGGTTCACCCGTAGCCTTTCTTTTCTGAAGTAACTTGCCCCATTTTCTACGAGCTTCAGAGTCGCCTTCCTCCAATCTAGCCATAAATTTATCACTCACAACTACACATTGGTGCATATTAAGTGCTTGGCGATTCACATCTCCTTTTGGTTCTCTAATTTCTAAGAAATCATCGAAATCTTTATGGTCGATTTTAATGTTTACCGATGCTGCTCCTCTACGAACACTACCCTGATTTGTAGCAAGAATGGTTGAATCGTAAATTTTAATAAATGGAACGATACCATCCGATGTACCATTTCCGGTAATCTTACTTCCGGCAGGTCTAATCATATTAACACCAATACCTACACCACCACCATGCTTTGCCAATAACATTAGTTCTAAGTTCTTTGAACCAATTTCAAAGATACTATCACCAACGTCAATACCAAAACACGATATTGGTAATCCTCTATCGGTGCCAGTATTTGATAATACAGGCGTTGCTAAACACAACCACCCTTTCCAAATATAATCGAAAAACTTTGTAGCCAATTGTGGTTTTTCTAATCTTTTTGCAACTGCAGTGGCTACTCTCCAATATGCATCTTTTGGTTTTTCTCCGGCTAACAAATATCCTTTTGATATTGTTTTAACATAGATTTCAGTATTTCCCCACGATGGAAAATCTACATCTAACTCCCAGCCTAATTCTTCTCCGTAATTCTTCATAACTTTAATTTAAAATATATCATCCCAATTTTCACCTTCTCCTGCCTTAGAGTAATCAGTTGGTCTGATTGCGAAGAAATCGGTGTGTGTTACTCCTCCCGTTAAGTGATAAAACCAATCTAATTCAGCTGCTTTCTTTTCATCAAATTCAAAGTAATCATCGCCACCTTTAATCGGATTGTATCCTAATTCACCTAATTTTTCATTAACTCTTTTTGTAATAAATTCTTTTAGGTCATCTTTTTTAAGATTCTCCAAATCACCCAATTCAAAAATCTTATCAATAAATTTGTGTTCTAAATCTCTGATGATTTCAGCTGCTTTGTAGATATCTTCTTTAGCTTCTTCTAACAATTCAGGGTATTCTTCACACATATGTCTGAATAATTGACAACCCATTTTAGAATGTAGTGATTCATCTCTTACACTCCATTTCATTTGTTGTCCAATACCTTTTAATAGGTTTCTCATTTGGAATGAATAGAGAACTGCAAATGATGAATAAAGTGCTACACCCTCAGCGAATGCTGAAAAGATTGCCAAACTCTTACCAACTTCAATTCTAGCTTTCGGATTTGTTTTTAAATCTTCAGGTGTCCAATCTGCTGTTGTATTTGTTAATAACTCAAAACGTTCTTTCATCGTTTCATCATGTAAGAACCCTTCGAAATCATCCAATCCTAATGTTTCATTAAGATATGAATATGCTACTGAATGGATTGTTTCTTGCGAACCAAATGCCATAGCCATTTGTCTAATTTCATGCTTTGGAAACCATTTGGTAACCATACCGGTCCAATAGTCCGATACCGCACATTCGGTTTGAGCGAATCCTAAAAGAATATTACCAACTAAATGCTTTTCTTCTTTTGATAAATTTTCGTTCCAATCTTTAACATCACCTTGCATCGGTATCTCCGTATGTAACCAAAACGCCTGCATTTGTTTTAACCATCCCTCCGTATAATATTCAGGATATTCAAACGGCTTGAATGGGATTCTTTCTGTAAATAATTTGCTCATTGTAATTTTATTTTCTTTTGAAGTGTAAGTATAACTATATGTCTAAAATTAAAATTTTCCCTTTTCTTTAGAAAATTTTATATGACAATTTTTCAGTTATCCCATATTCTCCACATACTTTTTGTGTAATAATTTTTTCTCTAAATTCTCACCATTTTTTGATTCTTTTTGTGCGATTATACCATCCGCAGATGTTGCTGCGAATACATCCATAACTCCGTGAAATGTATCAATCTTAGCAGGAAATGTCATTCCATCAGGTCCAAATCGATTTTTAACGATGTGAATACGACCTGTGTTTGATAACTTATCTTTAGTCTTTCTACTAACACTCATAATGAAGTCAGCCGTTTGTACTTTCTTATAAGAATCACCAACCGAATCTGCTTGAATAACCTCGTGGTCAATAGCTGCTCTATTGGTTTGTGTTGCTGTCCAAATTGGAATACCTGTTTCACCACTCAATCCTCTAAGTTCTTCATAGATTCCACCCAATTCAGCGTATAACCCATCTCTATTACTACCACTTTTTAACAAATCGGCGTAATCAATAATGATTAAGTTTGGATTAAATCCACTTGCTCTTAATTTTTCAATATGAGCTGATAAAGTTTTTGCTGATGCGAATTGTGGTGGATAGTATTTAATACGAACTCTACCCGGCGTACCTTTAATCTTTCTGATAATCTCATCCTTTCGTTCTTTATGTTCCGATGTTTGGATACCTGTAAGAATTGTTGTGTATCTTTGTCCCACATAACTTTCAGATAACTCCAAAGTATAGTGTAACACATTCATACCCGCTTGAACTGCCGAACAAGCTATTTTAGATAAGAACCAACTCTTACCAATGCCCGATGGTGCCATTACAACTCCTAATTCGCCTGGTCCTAACCCACCATCCATTAATTCATCGATTACATCCCAACCTGTTGATACGGAGTTACGTTTAACATCTTCCATAATCAATTCAAAATTATCGATATAATCCAATCCTAAATCGTTTTCTACACCGACTTTGGATGCCGCCATCATTGTATCTATAATCTTGTCGTAGTTTCCTGCTTTGAGTAAATCTACCGATTTTAGAAGGGCATCTTTAACTTTTTGATTTTTAGCAAATGTAAGATATTCTTTCTTAACATATGGTAAATCTTCAGAACCAACTTGTAAGTAAACTGATTTTAATTGTTCAACTACAGTCTGCTTTAGTACTTTATCCTCAATATCACCCACCTTAATTTTAAACACTTCCATTGTAGGAACTGCACGGAATTCATTGAAGTAGTTTTGAACTTCTCCAATAATCCATTGGTTGGCTTGTGATTCAAAAAAAGCTGGTTTAGTTATTTCAGTTACCTGTTCTAAGAACTTTGCATCTGATATAAGAGAAGCTACAACTTTAGATTGATACGATTGGCCATATTTGGTTAATGTATCTACTGCTTCCATTATGCTTCAGCTTTTTGTTTCTTTAATTGTTTTTTTGATTTTGGTCTTTCAACTTGGTCGGTTGCTTGGTCGGTAGCTTGGTCGTTCTTTGGTTTACGAGTTGCTAATTTCCATTCTGATTTTGGAACGAATTTCCAATAACCACCTTTTACTCTTTCTTCCGCATCGATATCGGATACTCTACGGATTTCATCTAATTCGTAGCCTTTTGCTACTTTAATACATTTAATACACTTCATACGTTTTGTCCATGTTTTAATTTAAAAATTATTTTAATACCATTAAGATTTCTGATTCTCTTAATAAAGTATATTTTTCTCCATTGATTTTTACCTCTTGCCCCTGATGGTATGGTGGTAAAATTACTTCATCGCCTTCTTTTACAGTCATTGGAATTAATACTCCACTTTGTGTGTAAATACCAGGTCCTACTTTGATAACTTCTGCACGTTTTACATCTTCCAATTTTGCACTCTCTGGAATGATGATACCACCTGCGGTTCTATCATTGTTTTGTTCTACTTCTTTTAGGAGAACTCTATCTCCAATCGGTTGTGCTACTTTGTCTGCCATAACTTAATATTTAAAATTTTGATAAATGTGAAAATGTTGATTGTAACCAATCTAATAGATTTGGGAATGAATCCAAAACACGATGCTTCAATCCTAATTTAAGGAACTCTTGCTTCTCAAACTTTGTAATTGGTTCATCGTATCTATCCATAATTTTCATTCTAAGATTTCCACTAAACGTTGGTTCTGATAATTGCATCAATTTACGATTTCTTTCGCATATTTCCAAATTATTTATAAACAAATCATGTGCTTTGGATTTTTTATCCAAAGTATTTACATACTCAACCATTGTTTTGGTTGTATGTGTTGTTTCTTCTGTAAGAATTGGAAATGCTTTAATGATTGTTTTTGCTCCTAATCCAGTAATACCTTCAATATTATCGGATTTATCACCATCAATCATTCTGAAATTAATAAAGTTATGTGGATGAAATCCGTATTCTTCTTTTACTTCTTCAATATTATACACCTTCTTTTTAGTTGGCGAATATACGGATACATCTTTATTTACTAATTGTAAGAAATCTTTATCAGAACTCATAATAATAACCTTCTCATCTTCTTTTCGAAGTTGAGTTGCTACATATCCGATAACATCATCAGCCTCAATACCATCATAAACCATTAGGGTTACAGGTAGGGCTGTTAATAGTTCGGCTAATCCAACCATCTGCCTTCTCATAGAGATTTGCTCATCTTCGGGATTCATATCCACAGTGATGGCACGATTAAGGCGGATTTTGTTTTTAGCTCTATCGGCTTTATAACCTCCGTAAATTTTCTTTCTGCTATCTGAACCACCTTTTCCATCGAATACAATAATACATCGAGTTGGGTTCAAAGTACGGATAGCGTAGCCGATACTTTTTAAAGTACCGACTATGCCTCCAATATGGTCACCATTATCATTGAGATTTGGTGCGGTTGACCAAGAACGTATGAAGGTATTAAGACCATCAATAATTAAGGTTTTGGAATTTTTTTGTAAATCTCCGAAACTCTTATGTTCTTCATCTATTTGTTTTAGTATATCTAAATACTTCTTATTAATCTGACTCATTTGCTACATCCGTTGTTTCATCAACTTCCTCTGCTGCTGAACTTTTATATTGTAAAATTGAAACCTCACATATCTTACGATAAATTTGGTCTTTTAAATCTTCGTTTTTAAGAATATCTGCGAAATCCTTAGATTGGAATTTGATAACTTCGCCAGTATCGGTGTCGATATATTCATACCAAGCCCCACCTTGCTTTACCAATTTGTTATCTTTCATTACTCCCAACCAACTTCCGTAATTATCGATACCCCTATCAAAGAAGATATTGAAATCGGCGTGTCTTAATGGCGGTCCTAAACGATTTTTGATAACCTGTGCTCTTACTTTGATACCAACAATCTTATCACCCACTTTAAGTTGTCCCATAGATTTCAAACGGAATCTAACAGAAGCATGGAATGCTAATGCTTTACCGCCTGATGTTGTCCAAGGGTCACTAAATGCCATTGCGTTCATCTTCTGACGAAGTTGGTTAGTAAACACTAAACAAATGTTTTGTCTACCAATCATATTCGTAATCTTTCTCATCGCTTTGGAGATGATGATTGCTTTATCAGTTGCGTAACCATCTTTATCGTAATCAGCTTCTAATTCCTTTTTTGTAGATGCCGCTGCTACGGAATCCACAACAATAGTTACCAATCGGTTTTTATCGCCTGTTCTAACTTTCTCAATGATTGTTTCACAAGCTTCAAAAATACCCTCAACCGTATCTACTGAAACGTATAGTAACTTTGAAATATCAACACCAATTGCTTCCAAAAACTCCCTATTAACGGCGGTTTCGGTATCAATCAATACGGCTACTCCATTTTTCTTTTGTGTTTCAGCTAACAGATGGGCGGAGAGCAGAGATTTTCCACTCTGCTCTAAACCCGTAATTTCTGCTATACGGCCAACTGGCAAACCACCATAAGGTCTATTAGAAACTGCAACATCTAAAAGAGCGTTACCCGTAGATACCCAATCTTTTACGTTGGTTGGAGCATCACCCCCACCATCGTTTAGGAAGTATGCAATTCTACCATCCTTATTTTGTTTGTTTAATGAGTCAGCGAGAATGCTCGCTAAATCCTCTTGTACTTTGGCCATAGTTGTAACCTATTATTAATTGTTAAATAAATCATCGAATGCCGATGCTACATCATCTTTTGGAGTTGCTGCTTTTGGAGCTGCTACTTCTTCCTTTTCCCAAGGTAAATCACCAACTTCAGATGTACCACCTAAATCAGCCGATGGTTGTTTTGGTGCTGCTTTTGGAGCTTCTAATTCTTCAACAACTTCATCGGTAGCCGGAGCTGCTGATGGGTTTAACCAATTCTCTAATACACCTTTTAATTCAGCGTAAGATAATTCTGAATACAATTCAGTAATATCTTTCTGATTTTCTAAAACATTTTGAATTGCTTCAGCGGTTTCAGCTACTTTAGATTGAGAAGGTTTAACACGAATAGTTGTTGTTGGATAAGCTGCATTAGATTCTTCAGCTGATTGAATTTCTACAACGATATCTCTACCATTCATTGGGTCGGTGATATCTCCGTAATCCGGGTCAGCGATATATCCTAAGATATCCTGATAAACCGTCTTACCAAATCCCCAAAACTTAACACCTTCGTTCTCTTTACCTCTTACGATAACAGGTGCGAAAGTTCTTAATTTTGGCTCCATCTTCTTACCTGCTTTCCAATCATCGGTATCGCCTGTACGTTTAAGTTTTTCAGCGAATTCAACAATTGGGTCAGGTCTGCCGAATGATGCAGGACTCAAATAAGTTTTGTTGTTAATGTTGTAGTGAAAGAATAATTCAATGAAAGGAATATCTTTATTGAATTTATAGGGAACGATACGAATCTGATGTTTCCCTGGTGTAGGCTTCCAAAGCGAATCTGATTTTTTGGAAGTGTTTTGTAACGAGTTGAATCTCGATAGGGCAAGTTTAATGTCCATTTTTCTTACGTTTTAAAGTTAATAATTGTTGTTTAATGTTTAAGGTTTTATCGATATTACCTATATCTAAATATAACCTTTTTATGTTTTTGTTCTACAAATATAGAACTTTTTTTTCTTATTTCCAAATTTATTTTGCCCATTTTCCTCTACTTACCAATTGAGCAATAATACCATATACTGATAAATCTTCATATGTATCTTGCACCGATTCTCCCACCTCATCTGGCTGTCCTAATACTACCAATTGCTTTAATCTCTGAACCTTATCATTGATTCTGAACCAAAGACCCGTAAGTGATAACTTAACATCATCTTTCGTTTGTAGTGCAGTTCCTACGGAAATATTGCCTGGTCCATAGTTTCGTTGTTTCTTACAAAATGTTTCATACATTTCATTCTGAATTTTCTTAAATTCAGCCATCATTTCAGGATATACTCTTTCACAATGTTCTCTTGCTGTTTCTTCGTGCATTTCTGTCATAACTTATTATTTATCTAAATTTAAATTGTCTGCTTCTACTCTTTGTAGGATTATGATAGAGCCTACGTTCTCTCTTATATTTGAAAATGAATGAATACGATATTCAGAATTACGTCTTACAAAATCTAATACTGCATTTTGTAATTCTTTTTGAGTCCAAAAATCATCAATCATAATAAACTTAGCTTGTAATGATTTGGTTAACATCATTTCCTCTAATAACATATCATAGGTATGAGTACTATCTAACCAAGCTAAATCAACTTTAATTCCCGTATTATTTAATTGAGTAAGTAATTGAATACTATTGATGTTCTGATAAAATACTTTATTATCATCATAATATTCATTTATGAAGTTAACACATCGCATCGATTCGTTATCGGAATGTGCATCGCAGGTAAATAATTTGAAATCTTTTAGGGTTTCATATAAAACATAGCTAAAAGAACCATAATTAGTTCCCGTTTCAACAATAGTAAATGGTGTTTCTTTTAAAAGAAATTCTCTCATAAACGTAGTTCCACGCTTAGAATTATTGAGGTCATATTCTGAAATACCATCAATACTTCCGGCGTTACCACCCCAACCCATTCTATTGTTTAGGCTTTCATTTATAAGGAATTCGTAAACTGGTCCTTGGTAAATATCCTTCATAATTTATTAAATTGTTTATTTCAACAAATATAATAAATTAATTCGTAATTTCCAAATTAAAATGTATTAATATTCAATTCCGATAGATTTAAAGTTTTGTAAACTTTTGTAGGAATTTTTTTGTAGCCGTAATTAGATGTTGTAATTATACAATTTCTGTACTCATTCCAATCTAATTGGTATGTAGTATCTAATTGTCCACCAGTCTTAGATTTAATAACTTCGTTTAAGGCGTTGATAGTGTATATTGTATTTGATTGTTTCTTTCTATGAACCAATATAGTTTTCCATTGAGAATCTATTGGAGCAGAACCTTTCTCTACATTATAAGTTATAAACAAATCATTTTCTACTAACTTGCTTTCTAATACAAAAATATTTGGATTTATAAGCGTATAATTTCTTAATACAAATTCTAACGATGTATCTAATTCATTTCTATATGTAAACAAACATAAAAGTTGTGTGTTCATTTTTATTTTTATTTAATTGGTATTATACTTGCAGAATTTGGATTGTTCATAGCCAAAAACTTACAACCTCTAACGCCATTTTTTACCGATTTATGTTTTTCAGAAATAGATGGTACACTAGCTGTTGCATCAATACCTGGGTCATATTTCCATTTCATTCCAGGTTTTACTTTAACACCATCTATAATCTCATTTTTTTTAAAGTTACCTTTTGTATCAAATTCTTCTCTACTATTTTTAAATAGAGTATATTTTAAATCATTGTTATTTATTTTTTCAGAAATTGCACCCATCATTGTCCATAATCTTAACATAGTATGATACTTTTCCAAATTAACTTTATCTAAGCAATTTCCTGCTCCTTTAGCTTTAGCTTTGTTTACCAATAACTCTCCTTGATGCCTTCCTTGTTCTTTTATATTTTCTATTTCATCAGGCTTTAATATTCCAGCTTTTAAAGCATCCTGTATAGTTTTATCTAATTTACTTTGAAATGCGTTGATTTCTTTATCGGATGGCATTTCATTCATTTCATCTTCCCACTTTCTCAATAATTTTGATTGTTCTTCTACCGATAATTTTGTCCAATCTTCTCTCTTTCTTGGATTATTTTCTAAAAATCTATCTTTATGTCTAAATGTAAAGTTATAGACTTTCATATTTTCTAAAAGTCTTTCCTGTGTATTAAAAGAACCATTACCATTTTTAAAAACGGATTGTCTAATTCTTTCTTCACCGGAAGGTGCTCCTCCATCCATAAATTTTTCAGAAAACCCACCTGTGAATACCATAGTTTCGATTAATAAGCTCGGACTTTCAGCTAATCTATCTACTATATCTTTATCATTTAATTTATCTAACGGAGCAAAAACTATAATATCCGAAATTTGAAATGTACTATCGGCTGGTAAATATGCCTCATATCCCTGTCCAATATATGTAGAAAATCTAATAACTTCCGCAAAATCAGGAACACCTTGTCTAAAGCTTGGAGTTTTTACCATCATTTCCATTAAGTTATGCATTTCATCTTCAAATTTATCTCGTATCTTTTGTTGTAATGGTTTCGATAAATTATTAAAATTTTTATATTCGTATGGCGATTGTATGGATTGGTAATAATTTAATACTTTGGTTTCTTCGGGTGTCATTTTTCCACCGCCGGCTGCTTTAAAGAATTTTTCAAATTGAGCAACACTTTTTTCTTTAACATTTTTTAAAATAGTGTTTCTACCTTTATCAGTAGTTGGTTCTGCTCCCCAGTCTAATGTTTTAACATTTGATGATTTTGCAAAAAAGTCAACAATTTTATTTCTTCTTTCAGATTCTAATGCATATACGTTAACCAATTCTACTGATTCCTCTTTTGGAATACCTCTTTTTATCAACTTATCAACTAATTGATTTTTTTCTTTTTCAGAATATTCCTTAACCTTTTCTACTCTAGAGCCGGTTTTACCAAAACTAAATCCGTTTTTATCTCTTTTAATTTCCGTATCAACTATATCTTTATTAATATTTGCGCCAGCAGCACCCTTTTTAGGAACTTTTTGTTTATCTGCGTTTACATCTGAACCACCTGAACCCGATTCTGCTGTTCCCCTTACACCATTTTGCTTACCATATGCAACTAATTTATCATAATTACCAATTACAACTTTTGCATGGCTTGCTGAATTGAATGGTGGATATAGTAAATATAATGAAGCATCTTTTGGATTGTTTTTAATTCTTATAAATTTATCCGCAATTTGCTTATCTTTACTATTTAAAGTCTTTCCATTAATTATTTTTGTAGTAACTTCAGAAATAGAATCTAATTCTTTTTGGGTCATCAATCCTTTTGATACAATTCCTTTTAATTTATCTTTAGCGTTTTCCAAATCACTCATAGATTTGTTTACGTTTCTAGCTAATGGTTCATTGGATGTATCCGTTTTACCTAATCTCTTTTCTGCTCCCGTTACCTTAACAATAGAACCAGTTGTAGATTTTGGTTTATCATTCTTATCAGGCCACAAATTTGGTTCTTCGGGCTTCTCATCATCTATTATATCAAAATCTTTTTCAGAATATCCATTTTTCTTTAAAAGTGCAAGTGCTTGTTTATAAGCAGCTTGTGCTCCTGCTTTTTTATTATCTTTATACGCTAGAGCAGTTGAAACTTTAATATCCTTACCGGTATCGGTGTTTTTAACTGTTTTATTAAGAATCGCTTTTTGTGATAGTTGATTTGGTGCTTTAGCCTTTTCTCTTAGTGTATTAATAGCTTGAGAATTGTACATATGATTTTCTTCTAAGATGGCAACCAATTCATCTAAGTGTTCTTCGTTTGTTAAATCAACAATTCCAGTCGGAACTCTGTAACTTAATTCCAATAATATTTCTTCGAAATTTGGAGTCATTTTTGGTATTATTTTTTTGGTAAAAGATTTTTCAACTTCACTACTTCATTTTTGATATTAATCTTTTCACCTATTAATTTTTCATCATCTGGGTCAAATTGAGCTGCGTAAGCAAGTGCTTTTTGATAAGCGGGAGAACCATCTTCTCTATCATATGCATCGCCAACAGTTATAGTTTTGCCCGTTTCTGGGTCTTTAAATGTTGCATTAAATACATCTTGAGTTGACCATCCTTTTTCATTGGGTTTCGGACCTTTGATATCCGATGTATCATTTTTAGATAATGCTCTTTTGAATAAGTCCTGAAGGTCTATGTATGCGGTTTCCACCTCTTCTCTATCAGCATCACCTCTTTTATAATCGGATTCCAAATACTTCAATGCTCCCATTTCATCTTCTACATATGGCAAATCCTCTTCATCGAATTTATCAAAATGAGCTTTAAAAAATTTATTAAAATCTTTGTAAGAAGTTAATCCTTCTATATCATCGTTAGTAGGTATTTTTTTACTAAACTTGGGAGCCGGTGATGGTTTTGCTGGGAAATTTTTATACATTTCACCTGCGGTCGTAGGTTCACCTCCTACCATAATTTCTGTATCCGGTCTTAACTTATATTTCTTATTCCAAGCATTGAAGCTGTCTGCGCTTTTAAATACAAAGGGAGTATTTATTTGTTTTGGTTTATCTCCACCAAACACACTACCACCTTTATCTCCACCAAATACAGATGTACCCTTTACGGCTTTATCTTTAGATTGTTGAGCGGCTTGGCCTGCTGTTGTTGGTTTGCCGGCAATTGTAACTTTTGTATCAGGTCTTAATTGGTGTTGTTTTTGGTATGCATCAAATGCGTCCTGGTTTCTAAAATCGATTTCCTTCAAAGGAATTAGATTAACTAATTTCATATTTTTTCAATTATATTATATAAGTATCGGATATAAATATAAAGTTTTATCCAATTACAACCAAATTATCGTAATTACTTCCTTCATATGCTCGAACTGGGAATCCACCTCTCTCCAATACAAACTTTAATTCATTCAATACCCAATCTCTTTCGGTTGGATAAACATCGATTAAGAACGCATCGTATGTATAAAGTATCATTTTCGACCTCTTAAACTCCAATACATTCAACACTTCCTCAATCTTCTTATAATTTATTTCAGTTTCCAATGATTGTAATAGGTAGTTGAATACCTTTTGTTCAGTCGCACCTTCGATTCGTTGGAATGGGATTTCCCTCTTATAGAGAGGAGTCGTTAAACGGCCCGAAATTACGAACTTTTGGTAAACGGATTGTATGTATTCATTCACCTTTTGAAAAAACGGAATACTCTTCGCAAAATCATCCAACCCACCATAAAGGTATTTGAACGATAGAGCTTTGGATTCTTCTGCCGTAACCCCATAATATTTTGCTAAATGTTCGTGCGCAGTTTCACCTTCGGGAAATACATACCCCACCATCTTTCCAATGATACGGATGTGATAGGATTCATAATCAAATTGTAATAAAGTTCCCCCCTTAAAACGACTCACTACATTAGCCCTACTCCCATCGGATTTATTCATAGCAGCCCAATTCACCCCCAAATGTCTATTACTCGGTCTGCCCGTTACCGTATATGGATTGTACTTTGTAAACGCAAATCCTTTTGGGAGATACTGCTTGTTGAAATGAAATCTATCAATAAAATTTTCTTCTTCGACTTTTACCCCAGCCCCCTCCAGCCTCCCCAATGTTTTGATGGAATCTGAATAAATTCTATACCAAGGTTTGATATCTGATATTACGGGAATTTGTCTTAGAACTTCGTACCATCTCATTATAGGTACACAATCATTTAAGTATTTAAAATCGTTTCTATACCCCTTATAAACCTCGTCAGCGAACTCATTGAGTATGAATGGTTTACCATACTCTTCAAAATAAACCCACTCATAATCGAGTCCTTTTGTATCCAAATAACGATTACCAAATACCAATGTATTTGCTGATATTAGTTTATCGAATTTAATAAGATTACACTTTTCTGCATCAATATGATTGAAGTTTATAATGTAATCCGAATCGTTCGTTCTAAGATATAGAAATGATATAGATGTATCGTATTCGTGTGCTTTTGGCGAACTCCAAACGGGAACAGCCAAAACAATCTTTTGATTGGATGAATAAAACGATAGTAGGGCTTTATTTGTTTCTATTAGGTTCATACCCTACAAAGATAATAAAAATTTTTGAAATTACAAAACTATTCTCCCCAAAGTTTTTGTCTTAATTCGTAAACATCAATTGGTTCTCTTTTCATATGCTCACCTTGTCTAAGGTAACCACCTTTAACCATATATCCACTTAGGATGGAATATCTAGATGTCGTACCATTATTTGTATCAGAACCATGCACTAAATGAGAATGTATTAAAAATGCTTGTCCTTTTTTTAATGTAGCATACACTTTTGGAAAATTATGTCCTTCCGGCATTTTGGATGCTTTACCTCTTTCATTTCTCCAATTGCCAGGGTTTGTTTTTACTCGTTCTTCATCCACTTCTATTTCCAATAGTGGTAAGTAGTGAGAACCTTCATACGCCCATAATCCACCATTTGTTTCATCCGATGGGTCTAATGATATTGATATGTTTGCTATCTTATTCCAACCCGCTTGAGAATAGAATCCATCCTGATGTGCATCTCTACCCAATTCACCAACTGGTTTAAAATATGCCCACGTTTGTACACCCTGTACTTCTGAACCAAATAATAACTCCATCATTTCAATTGCTTTCGGATGTGCTAATATTTTATTGATTAAATCGGATTCTTTATGTGGATGCATATATGGTTCGTATTCTCCCCATTTTTCATCGGATGCGTTTCTATTAATTCTTAATGTATCTAATTCGGCTATAACCGCATCTACTTCCGATTCGGTTAATAAATCTACAATTGCATACCCTTTGTATTTCCAATCGTGTAATAATTGTTCAGCTTCGGTTTGAGTAACGTGTTTCATTATTTATGAAATTGTTTTAAGTTTGGTAAATATAAGGAAATATTTTTAATTTTCAAAGAAGTAATTGATAAAGATGATTTATTCGATTCTATTACACCTTTATCTATCAAATTACCATTGGAATCATATACTACATTTAAGGGGCCCGATATTCTCCATCTTAAAGTAGCGGCAATCCAATATGGATTTTCAATGTATTTTTCATATTCAGATTCGGAAACTTCATACACAAATCCATTCACATCACTAACTCTTTGTACAAAATATCTAATAATATATGCATCGGCATAATTATTATTAGTAGGTATTGGTACAATAGTATTCGGTGTTTTCAAAGAAAATGTATCTTTATTAGCTACTAAGTCTTTATACATAATTACTTTTTATTTTTTATCTTTTCAACATCTATTCTGTAGCCAGCTTCTATTGTGGTTTTCCAACCATTCTCATCTATACCCTGCTTTACATTTGTTATTTGAAAAAATCCATTTCTATTATACATTTCAGGAATACCATCTATTTGAAAATATTCACCACAACTTAGTCCGGCCATACCATCTATTCCCAGTGTTATATCTAAATATGTTAACGCAGAACCTTTTTCTTCCGCTTTTATTTTATTTTGTATTAATCCTCTATCTAAAAAAATAAGAGTTTTAGCATCATTCCCTATTTTAAATTTAACCGATTTATTATTTATAACATCATTTAAATTTTTAATTTCTTTATCAGCATCATCCTTTGGTTTATCCGGGCTTAAATCTTCAAAAGTATCTTGCTTTAATTTATTTTTATTAGCACTTTTCAATACTATTTCCTTTTCAATTTCATTAACTGAAAAATATCCATCGGAATTCTTTGCATATGATAAATCAAATAATGTATATGCTTCATCTTTTAGTTGTGCATTTGAACCACTACTCACCAATTGTTCACCGGATAATATACTATCGAAATTTAGTTGGGATTGATATAAAGCCTGCGCTTGTGCCAAAGTACTTAATTCCATTGAAAAATTAAATTCTTTAACTATACCACCAACTGGTCCTATTTTAAATCTATAAGCGTTTTCTCTTTCAGATTCTTCCGGTGCTTTTGTGTATAATTTATAATCAATAATTTGTAATGAAGTATTAGAAGCATCTGCGGTATCCGATAGTGCTATTAATTCTAATTTACATTTACCGTATGTATTATCGTTTACAATTCCTAAAATCCCATTTATAAAATCAGCTTGTGTATATGATTGGTTATAAATACTTAAAACTGTATCATATTTGAAGAATATATTTAAAAGATTACCATATACGTTGGTTGGGCTTAATTTGGCAGTTTCGCCTTTTATATTTGTTAAATTCGTATCTCCTTCTTTTAAATTAAATGATTTACCATTAATATAACACTCCTTCATATTTTTCGGATTCGGGTCAATTACCAATTCGTTTTGTTTACCAGGAGCAGTGTTAAATTGAAAAGATGGCATTTTATTTGGAATAATTAAATCATCCGATGAAGATATCATATATACATCAGAATTCATAGGGATTACTTCCTCATTACCAATCTTATAGTTTATTTTTATTTTATCCGTATTTGTTTTAAAAATTTGGGATATTTGCAATAATTGTTTTATCAATCTAAACGATATATAAGCATCAAATGATACTACTTTATCCTTATCCTTAGCATTCATCATATGCCAGTTAAAAAATTCCTTTTCCCATTCTTTTTGCGGTAAACTTTTATCATTCAAAATATCAGGTGTATTAAAATCAGCCGATATTTTTCTTAACCAAGTTTGATATGGAGTATAAGTGGGTGGTTTTGGAGTTTTATCTTTTTTGGCTGTTGTAGAACTTTCATTAGATTGCTTCATTGGCATCCACAATTGGAGTTCATTACCTGCTGATATTTCTAAATCTACATCGTATGTTCCATCTTCCGCTGGTGAGTATGTAAAATCGGTAACCTTACCAGCCATATAATCATAATTTCCATTAGTTTTTTCTAAGTTTCCTAAATAATTACTTTTAGCTAGTTTAGTATCATCAAATAATTCGGTAAAAGCGGTTTTATATTCATCATATTTCTTTTTAGCAAATAGTACCGAATCTATTGCAGTATTAGAAACTATATCGGTATTCCAACCATATTCCAAAATAACATTCATAGATGGTCTTAAAAAGAAAAGGTCAAACATTTCTAATTGTTTTAAACTAAAAACCTTTATCTTTACTCTAGCGGATTTTAACGTATTATTACCACCATCGGTATCTATTTCAACCGATTCAATAATTGGAGTTGATATTTTTCTATCTCTTTCCCCATCTATTACAATCGCTTTACCATTTAAATCGTATCCTAATACAGTATTTGATGTTTGATATAGTTTTGAAAATTCACTTTGATTTGATATTACACATCCTTTAAATGTAACAGATTCCGTATATTGTGAATCTTTTATTTTTTTGGCAATGTTTTCACCCTCCAATGCTTTAGTAACTATTGCTCCAGATGATAAGATAGCAAATGGTGATAATCTAAAATTTTCAAATGAAGAGTTTTCCCTACTTTCTAATTTTTTTTTAATCCAAGGTTTTAAGGGTGCGATAAAAGGGAATGACATAACTTATTTATTTATTTTTTCTAAATCATTTAATATTTGCGATACATTTGATGGGATTCTAAGTTGTAATCCTTCTTTTACATAAAATGCGGCATCATTTATATTATTTGCCACTGCAATAATCCACCATAATGTTTTATCACCATAATATTTATGAGCTAATAAATCCAATCTATCGGTTACTTCTGATATAATATATAAATCATTATCCGATGGTTTTATTTTTGGATATATCGTACTTCCCAAATATTGTTTTTTGGTAGATGGTTCTATTTGTAAAGCTGAATATGTGTATCTATTTGCCATTAAATATTATTTAAACTAATGTATTTCTTTGTTTTTCAAGTCTTATTTCATTTTCAAAATCAAACTCACCCCTTCCATCAAAATTATATCTATAAGTTTTGGTATCACCGGTTCCAGATACTATATTATGATTTTCAATTATCTTCAATCCAATAGCTACATTTATTATTGATGGATATAAAAATGTTGAGTCGTTTGCATCATCCGATTGAGCTGTGTTTGGCCAACTTGTATTATCATCTATTTCAAAAGATAAACTTTCTACAAACGATGGTAAATTTTTATACAAATCCCCAATTGATACTTTAACCAAATTAGGAGCCATAGCATATTGGGAATTAGCCGTTCCGGATTCGGCAGTTCCAAATGTTATAGCTTTAACATCTACATCAGGAAATGCTAATGATTTTAAATAATTAATTTTTACAATCATCGCATCTCTTTCCATAATTGTTGTATAATATAATTTTAAATTAAATCTTAAAGTTCTTTCAACACCACCATATCTGTATATATTAAATGGAGAACCTAAGTATTTAAAATTATTCCAAGTTGGTGATACATCTTCGGATATCCCATTTACAGTTCCAACAAATGGAACTTTAACAGATGTCTTTCCTTCGGCTGGAATAGTTTGGAACGTAGTTATTATATGATTAGCATATTTTTTACCTGTTATTTCGGTATCTGTTATTGAAATTGCTTCCAATAATGTTTTTTGTCCAATATCCCACGCAGTTCCTTTACCTATGGCATCTCTTGTTTCCAACTTACCATCTTTTGTTTTATAGTGACTAGAAAACTTCTTATCTACCATTAACACAGATGGTTTACCAGTTGCATCTTTTGGTCCAAATTTTGGCCCAAATTGTTCATCAGTTGAATAATCTTTTAAATTTTTGGCTAAATCTTTTAATCCACCTTTTGTAATTCCTTTGATTGCCAAATTAGCAGCCATACCACCGATGGTGGATGCTCCTTGTTTAAATGATGCTATTAAAGATGCAGGAGATGGATTCTTTTTTATATAATAAGCAGTATCTTTTTCTATGGCTCTTTTTAAACCATCCTGCGATTTAAATAACGATATTGGTTTCGAAAATGGTGTATTATTTTTAAATATAGTATCAGATGGTCTATTTGCCGAACCTTTTAATGCGCCACCTATTTGATTACCAATCAAATCCGCCAATGCATTTGGAGATGATGCAAGCAAAGCTGCACCTCTTGGTGGATTAATCAAGCCTCTACTTTCAATTCTGACATTTTCAGATTTTCCGTAAAGTTCTTTCTTTTGTGATTTAAAAAGGTCTAAAAGTGTTGCCATTTATAGTTTGTATTTACTATAAATATCTTTATTGTAAATTTATAGGATTATGCGGTTCTAGCTACTGAATAACTTCTACGAGCTTGATTTAATAAAGTAGTATTTAATACTTTACCATTTATATTAATCTCTTTATCTCCCTTAGTATTTTCACTTATTTGCCCTAAAAATTGTGCAGTTACACCCATTAATGCTACCATTTCTTGTTGTAACTTATTACCATATTGAGCTTCAGTTAACGTTACCTTTGCTTTTTCAACAGCCAATTGTTGAGTTGTAAGTTGTTTCTGTCCATTTGCGTTAACAGCATCAACCGTCGGCTTTGTACCCGTTTCGATTGGTTTAGCTTGTTGTTCTTTAGAAATAGGCTTTGCAGATGGACCGGATGGTTTAACTTCCGGCTTTTTATCAAACGCACCCATATCTTTAGCTGCTAAGGCGGTATCAATTGCAATCGATGCTCCCGTACCAATTCCTGGAATAGTACCAGCTGCTCCCGATGCTACTTCTAAAGCCGCTCCTGCGTAATCTCCACTTGCAGCTCTTTGTAATGCAAATCCAATTCCGGCTAATGCTCCTATGATTGGTATCTTTTTTACTGCTGATTTTAAAAGTGCTTTACCTCCAACTTTTGCTGCCGTTTTTGCTACACTCTTTCCGGCGGTTTTTGCTACTGTTTTTCCAGCAGTTTCTACGCCCGTTTTTGCTACTGTTTTTGCTCCTGCTTTTGCAACATCATCGGCTACATTAGCTCCAGGCATTTTATTAGCCTTATATCTCATATCAGGTGCACCCGATTTAGTAACGGGACCTGATACTTTTGGTACATCCGGAGTTGATATTTTTGGAGCCTTTTTACTGAATAGGCTCATACCCTTATTCATTAAAAACGTTGTAACAACCGTTGCAACCATACTAATCAATGCAGTAGTAAGCATTGTTTCTGCATTTTTTAAGAAACCTTGTTGGTCTCTTTCATTCATTAATGTTGCTATACCACCAACGTTATCTATAATAGCCTGCTGTCTTTGTTGTTCAGCTTCTGCATTTAATGCTATCTTCTTTAATTCGGCAGATGCGGATATCATTGCGTTTGCAGCTGCTAACCCAGCTTCAGCCGATTGCTTTGCTGCTAAAAATGTTTTATTACCCGCTTCGGCGCTTTTTTCTCCTAAGTTTCCACCACTTCGGCCTGTATTTTCTGCTATTTTTTGTATAGAATTTAAATCCATTCCACCCAATGCTTGTTGTAAAGCTTGTTGTTGGAACATATTCATATCTTTGGGGTTCAGTCCTTGCGCCTTCAATGCTTTCATAGCACCTTCTTGGTCGCCTGACATAAACTTAGCTCTAACTTCCGAAAGGTTTACATTCTTACCTAACATAGCTGATAAACTCATTTCTGATTTGATACTATCTTTATAGTTCAATACCATACTTTGTCCAGCCTTAGCTACTTCATTAAAACTAACTCCTAATGATTTTGCATATATTACTTGCTTAGCTAATTGACTACTTCCCTTTATTTGATAACTTAATGCTTCTTTAGATGCTTCAGCTATTTCAGCCATAGCACTACCTAAATTTACACCAGCTTTATCAGCCATAGACCTAACACCTTCTTGTAGGTTTAAAGCCGTTTTTTCACTAACTTTATCTAATCTTTGAAAAGTTTCATTTATGATTGCAATATTTTCGGTAGATTGGCCCGTTCTTTGAGCCATTATTGACATATCAGCTGCAACTTTTCCCGTTGGCATTTTACCAGTCGCATCTGATGCGGCTTGCATTGCTTCAGCTATATTTTCCGCTGATATTCCGGCTAATTGTAATTGAGCTGCACCATATCCTACTCCTCCTAAATTTTTACCAAATAATGCGGTTTTAGATGCTGCTTGAAATTGAGCACCCATTTGTGCTACAGAAGTACTAAAATCTAGCATTGCTTCTTCCATAACAAAATTACGTCCTCCAAATAATCCCATATCAACTTGTTTGTTGATAGTATCTATTTTTCCGGTTAATCCTGCTATTTTGGAATCATACCCAGCGATAGTTCCTAACTTATCTCCTATTAATCCAAAGTTATAAGCCATACCAGCTGCTACACCGGCTAATGCTCCTATTGCTAAAGATAATCCTTTACCACCATTTGCTGCTGATTTAAAAACTTCTCCTAATTCTCTAACACCTTCTACACCACTTCCGCCAATTTGGTCTAAAGCTCCGTTTATGCCATCAATTACTTTTTGGCTTCGTTTAGCTGATTCACCAAATGAATCCATACTTTCCCCCATAGCTTTTAATGTAGGTAGTATGGTTTGAATAGTTTTACCCGATTGTGATATTGATTTTGTTAAGTCTTGATAAGCCTCATTTCCCTTTATAACTAAATCGTTATATTCTTCTTGAGTTATCTTCTTCTTTTTTAATGCAATTGCTCCTTTAGCAATAGCTACACTTTGGTCTTTATAAGCTTCAACTGATTTTTCAATTGTATTTTTTTGTGCATCAGTTAAATCATTGTTCTTTTTTAAAGTGCTGGCAATACTACTTATAATACCCTTTGAGATATCCATATTTTTGGCTATCTTTTGGTACATGATATCTTGCTGGCCTAGCTCATTGGTGATGCTAGCCATACCGCTTTCGTACTCATCAAAATTAGTCATTCTACTAAAAGAATCACTACCTTTTTTACCTTTTGCCATTTAAAGCTATATTAATAGTATTTCTTTAGTAAATCATCGATTTCTTTGGTATCGATTTTATTAGCCATTAGCATTTTTTTAGTAGTAAGTAATGCGTTTTCCATATCCTTATCCCACTTAGACCAAATTCTTCCCAATTCGGCATTTTTTTGAGATAAAGAATCTATGAATTCATCTTCTTTGTTTTTCTCTTTTGCTTTGAAAAACATAGAAAACATCTTATTTAACAAACTAACTTCTACTATTAATTTTTTAGGCATCTTTTTTCTATTATATTACTAATAATAAATATCATCTTCTTTTTATTTTAGATGAACTATTAGATTTGGGAGAATTGTTTATTTTTTCTATTTGTTCTTTTTCTCCTTCCTTAGCTTTTAATAATTCTCTCCAATAAAATTCACGAAGTTTGATAGGCATAAAATATAAGTCATGCCAATTGAATCCACCATTGGCATAATACATCATTTGAAATAGTTTTTGATGTAAAACTACAGAGTGATTATTCGGTAGGGTAAAAAAAGTCAATCCCAAAGGGAATTCGAAGAGCCTCCTTCTCTCCGGTGAATGGCGATTCGTATTCAAATTTTAAATCCAAATCAGGAGTAATTTCTGATACATACTTTCTCAATGCTTTTGAATCTCCAGCTAACAATCGGTTTGAAACAAAGTTACTAATATAACCTAAATCTCTATTACCATCTACTTCTACAATTATTCTTCTATATCTCGCAGTAATTTCATTACCTTGCTTCAACGTTTTTTCCGATGCTTCTATATCTTTACCAATAGCTATTTCATCACCATGTGTAAGTAATTTAAATTTTATTGGAGTTTTTGATATAGGTAAAACAAAATCATATTCGTTTCTTCTATTCAACTTAGATTCATCTACTTCTTTAATTTTTATTTTAGATAAATCGACTGTAACAGGAACTGGTTCATTTTCATTCGGGTCATTTATTGTAATTTCATATTCAGGCCCAAATGCTAATACTCTAGATGAAACCAAAACTGCGTTTTTATCGCCAATTAATAAATCATTTGGCGAAACTCCTGGCTCTATAATTATAGATTCCATCAATTTATCAATGTGTATCCCTTTTCTAATTAAATTAGTTGAAGTAAGAATATCTTCTTCTTTTGCTGTCATTAATTTGATTGTAATTTCACCTTTTGATAAAGGATGGGTTTCAGGATAACATAGCCCTTTAGATGGCAATGATATAACCTCTGTTGGGAATGGGTAACTTCTTTGTTCAAATTGAGGAGTTAAATTTAATCCTCTTGTAACTTGTTGTTCTACGTTTTGTTGTTCCATAATAATAACTTATATTGATTTATATATAAATATATACAAAATAAAAAAAGGAGAACATTTCTGCTCTCCTTTTAAACTATTCAAAAAAATAGTATTTTAATAATCATACTCCATATCTAACTGGCGTTGAAACAACTCTGCTTTTGCCAGGTCGTATTTCACCATACTAATCAAATCTTTCTCCCAAAACTGAATATTCAACTCCCATGCACTAACTCCCAAATGGAGAGCTCTACTCTCTACGAAGTTACAATACTCATTAACACTCATACCACGCACATCAATTAGTTCCATATTTTTAACTTTTATTAATTTAACTCTTATTACATAGTAAAGGTAATACATTCTGCTATAAAAGTCAAGCCTTTTGTAAAATATTTTTGAAATTTATAATGATTCTAAATAAGACATAAAAAAAGAGGGTAGAAACTCTACCCCCTTTTAAAAAATCACTATTTTAAATTTTACAATTAGAGATTAGTACTCAAGAATTGCGTAATCATAGCTTAAAGTTAATTCTATCGATAATGGGTCATTTGAAGCCCAATCTAATTCACCAAAGTTTGCTGAAGAAATGAATGCTCCTTTTAAAGTCCATTGTTCTACTTTATCACCTACTGGTCCTAATAAGTAGAATGTAATATCCTTCTTATAGAAAGCTGCGTATCCATCTCTACCTGTCAATGATTCGTGTGATTGTCTAATCCACTCCATAACTTGCTGTGCACCTGATGGTACAATTGGGTCATAAAGAGTGATAGTTACATCATCCCAAGTTGATTTTCCCTTAATCTTTCTTTTTACGTTGATATGGTCTAATTCTACTACTTCTGATGTAAAAGTTGGTCTACTAGCGGTTTTAATCATATATGATTCAATACCGTTGATTTCCATTATAAATCTATTACCTAACTTTGGTTCAAAATTAGTATAGAACATTTTATCGAACTCTAATACTTCTGGCATTTTATTTCTCTATTTAATTGTTTTCTTTATATAAATATTTACTTTTTAAATTATCCGTTAAAAGCTGCGCCAGTTGGTAAGATGTTGAAATCAATTTGAATGAATTCAGCTGTCTTAGTTGGTTGTAAGTAGATAGCTCCTTTCATAATGTTTCTATCAATTACATCTGGTGTGTTATTAGTTTCATCCATTACCACTCTGAAAGCGTAAAGACCTTGTCTTTGTTGGATTGATTCTAAGTAAGGGTTAACGATATTTAAAAATCTATTTCTAGTCTCTGAAGTGTTTTGTTCGAACACTAAGTAACGAGAAGTAGAAGCGATATACTTTCTAACAGTCAATAACAATCTTCTTACGTTGATTCTATCTAATGCTGAAGGTTTATCTTGTAATGTTTTTTGTCCGAATACTACAATACCTTGTCCTGGGAATTGTACGATTGGGTTTACTTTGTTTTCGTATAATGAATCTTTTTCAGATTGTGTTAATCTATTCAATACACTTACTGCTCCGATTAATCCACCTCTATTTAAACCGGCTGGTGCGAACCATTCTGCTGCTACTCTATCGTTTGCTGCGAATACGCCAGGTAATAATACCGATGGTGGAACAGTGATTAATTTATTTGTGTTAACATCAATTGTTTTAACCCAAGGATAGTAAGTTGCTACCATATTTGAGTCGATAGATTGTGCTTGAGTATTTGCTTGTGTGATAGAATCACCTGCCGCAGTTGTATCTAAAATATAGAAACAATCATTTCTTTGCTCAACCATATCCAATACCGATGTTGCTACTGAAGAGTGTAATCTTTGGATAACACCAGGAGTTACAATCATATTAACATCAAACTCATCTGCATTTGATAATGCTGCGATGTGTTTAGCGTATGCTACTGAACCCGATGAAGTTGAATTTGTTAAATTGAAACCTTGTGAGTTACCTGCTGAAATATCACTTCCTTTATTAATAGTAGTTGCCGGATTCATACCATCAAATCCACTTTGGAATGCTACAACGAATTGTGCTAAAGTTGAACCTACTGATAATGCTGCTCCGTTTGTAGCTGCATCATCTAATCCGAATACAGAGTTAGAACCTACACCTGCTCCTGTTGGTATTGGTTTTAAGTAGATATTATTATCAGTATTGTTATCTAAATCGATACCACCATATTGTGTTGCTGATGATGTTACGAATGTTACCGAAGGAATTAATGCTCCAACTGCTGCTGATGCAGAAACTGGTAAAGAATATTTATCGTGTCCAAAAGGTACTGCTTGTATAGGAGCGTTTTCGTTTAGATTTACAATTCTAACATATTTTGAATTGTTTACCCAATCTCCACTTTCAGTTATTTTTCCAGTACCATCGATTGATAATTTTCTATCGCCAATCACTCTACTAATATAGTTAGGAGAGTTAGGGTCTAAGTTTACATTTGACCAAGTTTCTAATACTGTCTTTTTCTTATTAGTATCGGCAAAATCTCTTACAACAACAGTGAATGTACCATAATCAGTACCATTTACACTACCTGCTGCTTTAATATTTGTAATACCAATTTTTACTTTAGTATTTGCTTTATTTCCAGCTCCTAAAGTTTCAAATTGGAATAAGTTGTATCTATCACCACTAATTGTTTGTGATTTAATCATTGGAGTTAATGCCTCTTGTGCATCAAATCCGAAGTTTTGGTCACCCAATATCGCTACAGAAGAAGATGTGCTTGAATTAAATGTCATAGATGCATTTTTAAAGAATCCATAAACATATGGGTTCTTACTACCAAACGCAGAATTACCAAATACTGCTTCGATATCATTAACATCTGAAGAATCTAAAGATGCTGAAACATTTAAACCTGTACCTCTTAATACAAAATCACCACCACCTGTATTTGAACCTGTACATTGTGCAGTTGCAAATCCGGCATTAGCACTTCCAGAAGTATTAAAAAGAATACCCAAAGATGCCGATACCGAACCAGAAGTTGCTGTTAATAATAAAGGAGCGGTTTCGGTGTAACCACCAACACCAGCTACTCTACAAATAGTTGCAGTTCCTGCTTCTCTTAAATAATTTTGTACTGCTAAAGGAGTATAATAAGTTCCATCAGCTTTACCAAATAATTGTTCAAATTCAGCTTGTGAATTAACAATTGTTGGAGTTAAAGGTCCTTCTAAAAAAGGTCCAATAAATGCTGCACCTATTTCTGCTACACCTTGTTGTAAGAATGAAAGGTCGTTTTCTTTTGTAAATACGCCCGGTGATACTATTTTCTCTGCCATTTTATGCTTTTATTTAATTTTTAATGTCTACTATAAATATAATCTTTTATTTCAAAACAACAAACTAATGTTATTTATATGTTGGTGAAAAATAATCGTATATTTTTGTGATATCAGTTGAACCTAATTGTGTATTATAGAACAATACAGGTCCCATTTGTCCGTTAAAATAGTAATTATTATCACCATACCCACCGCCGATTTGAATCAACGCTGATGTAGTATAATTTTTTGAACCATTTGATACAGTTCCTCTCGATGTAGTATCGGTATATGCAACGTTTGTACCATTTAATGCTGCGGTATAAGAAATCATATACCAAACATTTGTTGATAATGTAAATGTATTACTATTAAATTGTACGGAAGTTCCATCATGTATAAAATAAGTACCACTACCATTTGAGTTTAGATAAACTGCTATTTCTCTCGGTGATGCACCATTATCATGCTTACCAAAAATTTGATAATATCCACTAGCAGGATGCGAAGTGAATCTTACCCAAGCTACTACTGAATATGCTGATGTATTAAATTGAGTATATCCACCATTTATATTAGATGCACCATCTTTATACCAAAATTTGTTTGAAGATAGTGACCAATATTTTTCTTTTCTACTTGCACCATTGTTGTATGTTGGGTTTGCTCCAGTAATACCAATACCATTTGGTGCTCCAGCTGGTCTAACACCTGTTCCCCATCCTGTCAAATCTAACCAATCAGTACCATCCGTACCATCCGTAGATGCTGCTTTTGATGGGTCTAAGTACATTCTTAAACCTGCGGCAGGGATTGCTGGTTGAGTTGTTGTTCCTTTATTGTGAGAAATAAATCCGTTTGCTATGTAAACGTCAGCTTGCTCTACGTTAATAGTTGCAATTTCAACATCTTCGGTAACTATTTCTATATTAGTTACTTCTACTTCAACTGTTTCTCCTAAGAAATCATCCCACTTAACAATCATATCTCCAATAAGGATATCTTCTACATTCTTAAAGTGATATTTTTCTATTTCGGAATCAAATACCCAAAGAGGGTGAGTTCCTGTAGCTTTAATTTCACCATCATTTAATGAGAAATACCCACTAGCAAAGTTATATACTATATCAGCTACAACAACATTTTGTGCCGAACCCGATTGTGCTTCTAATTGATAGAATCTCCAATCAACTTGGTCTGATTCTGGGTCTTGAGATTCATCCGGTAATCCGGCTGGCACCCATGCTTTAATTTCATCACCCACATTTAAATCTTCAACAGCTACCGATGTACCATCTGCCTTTTCAACCATTGTACCAAATACCAAACAAAAATCAGGTTGGTTAATTGTATTGTAAACATCTACTGCGTATAATGTTTTTGTTGATGTAGTATTGTAATTAGTTGCTGCTAAATTAAATCCATCTGCATATTTCATTGATAAAACTGAAGATGCTTCCGAATAGTTTGAAGCGGCAATTGATGCCGGTGTGATAGGGAAAGATGGAGATGCTCCTAAAGTTGCTGAACCTACTGAAAAGTTTGCATTATCAAAAGTTACAGAATAATTTGCTGCCACACTACCAACTCTACTACCATGCAAAGAACCTGCTGAACCAAATGAAAACGTTGCCGTTTCCGTTGTACTTTCTACTATGTATGTGTATGTAGGTAAATTTACAGTAACCGAATCTATTGCAAAAGAACCTAAAGAAGCTTGTGTCCCTGCTGCTGCGTTCATAGCATTCATAGAAACCGCTTGTGTAGTTCTATCTGAACCTTGTGTTGCTCTATATAAATTTCCTAATGATAAATTAGTTTTTGGCATCTTATAATATATTATTCTCCGTTATAAATATCTAAAAGTTTTTCTTTCCATATATCTTTATTTGAAAAGTGTTTTATCATCCATTCTTTCAATTTTTGAAACTCTTTTTTACGGGTTTCATAATCATCGTTACAAATCGTTTCGTAGGTCTGCTTAAATGTTTTCTCGTCAGTCGCTTTGTATTTATAATCAAGCGGTACGTGCCATCCTTCGTGTAATATTGGAAGTTTACCCCAATCCACTGCCTCAAAAATTCCGTATCCAAATGGTTCAAATTCAAAGCAAGAATGAGATATTCCCCAATCAAGTCCGTAGAACCTTTCTTTATATTTGTAATCAAATTTGTAAATCTTTGATTTTTCAAATTTATATCCATATTTTTTTCTATAATATTTGTTGAATGTTTCTGAATTAGTAGAAATGTATCCATCCAATCCATCCATATATTCAACATTTTTTCTACCTTCACTCCTTGCTGCAAAGCCAACTTTGGTAGATTCAGATAACTCTTTATTTACTTTAAATTCATAATTGTTTGGTATGTGATGTAAATTTTCCGTTTCATATGGAAAATGATATAATCCTATCCAAACTTTATTTTTTATTTTATTAATTAATTCACTTTCATATTCCCAATTACCATACCAATGTAAATATTCATCTTTTTCTTGCTGTGCAATTAAAGATACTTTTGTTAAATTATGGAAAACAATCGAATCAATTTTTTCCAAATTTTGATGAATAGCTTTGGTTGGAGTATAATGGCCGTGCAATATGTGAATCCTTCTAGCACCATCTAATATTTTTATGATTTCATCTTCGGAAGTTTCCCAAATATGCTCTATATCTATTGGAAATTCTTCATAATTTTCGGGCTTATGTCTATGGAATAGAAGAAGTGGTTTCACTTCTAAATGAGGTGCCACTTCTTTTATCCATTCAGTTACCCATATATCAGCACCGCTGTTGAACCAAGGTCCTCCGGCGGTGGTATAATAAACATCGTACATTAATTATAACCCTTTTTGTTTCTTCAACTCTTCTATTTGTAAAGTTAAGTTGTGTATATGTGTTTGTTGTTCTTTAATTGCTTCTACTAATAATCCCATCATTTTCGAATAATCCAACGATAAGAATCCATCTTCTCTTTCTCTCACTACTTCAGGTAAAACTTCCTGAACTTCTTGTGCTATTAAACCAGTCTTTGGAGTTGATTTTGTTACTTCATTTACATCATCATTCCATTCCCAAGTTACACCATTCAATTTAGATACTTTTTGTAAAGCGTTTGGAATAATTTGAATACTATTCTTATGTCTTTTATCTGAAGTAAAGTATGCCGTAATATCACCGGTTGCTGTTATTGCTCCGTTGATTGTTAAACCTGCGAAAGTAGGTGAAGCTGATGTTGCTACCGATTGTCCAATTGAAATAGAACAGTTATCACCTGTTGTAGCACTTACCGATACACCCGTTCCAGCTGCAATACTTCTAACACCACTATTTGTAATAGTTACTGCTCCGGTTGCTCCTGATACTGAAATACCACTACCTGCTGCATTTGAAAGTACCCCTGTGTTTGTAATAGTTACTACGCCACTACCATTATAAGATGTTCCACTTAATCCCGTACCAATCGTTAGAGCTGCTAAGTTAGAACCTAATGAAATACCACTAATTGTCGAATTTGCTAATTGTGCATTTGAAACAGTTCCAGTCACACCACTAAATGCGATTTGTGATGAACCAGAAACTACACCTACTGCATTTAATCTAGTCAGAATACCACTTGCGTAGTTTGTAGTTGCAGTTAAATCAACTTGCGAAGAACCACTAAATGCTCCAATTGCGTTACCAATAGTTGCTGCCGATATTGTAGTTCCCAATGTAACTGCAGTACCTACGATTCCAACATAATTATTTGCTAATTGTGCGTTTGTTATAGATGAGTTTGGTATTTGTGATGAACCGGAGAATACACCATCACCACCCGTATTAAGATATCTACTATCAAAAGTTGTAGTTAATTGTGCTGATGATGAAATTACACCTTCTGCATCTAATTTAGTTTTGATTGTAGTATTAATAGAAGATGTAAAACTTTCTAAATTAGAAGTTTCAACTTCCAATGTAGTTAATCTAGTTAATGTAGATGAACTAAATGATTCTAAATTGGTAAATTTAACACTATTAGAACCAGTCAATGTTGCTAATGTATTAAATCTATTTTCAACCGAAGCGGTATAATTTCCTAAAGTTACAAATTGAGGTGCCGAAATTGAACCGGTCACTTGTAAGTTTCCAGGAATTGCTACAGTATCATTATCAACGTATACCTGTGATGAACTAATATGGTCACCACCTATACCCATTGCTAATCTATTATTACTCATTCCAACTTCACTACCCAATGCGCCATTGTTTCTTGGACCGGAAATGAACATACCTCCACTATATGAACTACCACTTGCTTTTTGGTAAATCCATCTTTCGTTTTCGGAATCCCAAAATATAGAGCCAGTTCCATCGGTTGAACCGGAATCAAATACAGAAATACCCGCAAATCTAACAGCAGGTGTATCGGTATTTAAATAAATAATATTTGTACCAATATCTACTGCCGATGCTGAAATGTTTTGTAATGATGATGAACCTTGTACGATTAAATCGCCACTCACATACATTGAACCTGTAATAGTTTGGTTACCATTAAATATATTTGCACTATTCGTTCTAGCATATGAACCACTTTCTGATTCCATAGCATCTAATCTTTGTTCGTGATTTGATGCAGTTGCAATTAAAGAACCACTAACAACACCTATTTCGGTTAATTTTGTTAAAACCGATGCGCTGAATAATTCTAAGTTATTGGTTTCTATTAATAAGCTAGCAGTAGTCGAATTTAAATTTGTTATTGAAATATTGGCACTTGCTGTGAATATATTTTGATTTGTATTTGCTATTTCTGCGGCACTTGCTGATGAAATTAATGAACCTGTAACTACACCTATTTCAGTTAATCTATTTTCAACGCTTGATGTATAAGTTTGTAATGTAGAATCTTTTGATAATTGCGAACTACTAAATGAATTTAAATTTGAAATACTTACATCTTGCGAATCATTTGTAGTTTTAGCCGTTGATGCGGATACTATCAAAGAACCCGTTATAGTTGATAACGCCGTATCATATACACTAAATCCTGTTGTTGATTGTAAAGTTACTTGCGATGAGCCGGAAACTACTCCGTTTGTTGCCGCAATTGAACCCGTAATACCATTTTGAGCTATAATAGAACCTGATTGTACATATAAATCACCAAATAAGTGAGTATGATATTGTGAACCCGAATCAATTCTAAATGCGCTTTGTCCTGTTTGTGGGTTATGAATTGAAAATGAATCACCATTGTATGATATTAAATGAAATCCTCTGCCCGTTGTTGAATTTGATAATTCAATTTGAACGTTTCCATCAGCTTTGTTAATATTTAATCCACTAGCACTTACAGCCAATCCAGCAGTTAATCTACCTGTTAGTTCTATATTACCACTAACTATTTGATTATTACTAAAAGTATTAGTTTCATTTGTTTTAGCAAAAGAACCACTAATACTTTCAAACGTATCTAATCTTTGTTCGTGATTTGATGCCGTTGCAATCAATGAACCAGTAATAACTCCAATTTGAGTTAATCTAGTTTCAACACTAGCGGAAGTAGATTCTAAATTATTTAATCTATTAACACTTGATGTATAGAATGTAGCAAATGCGTTATCGTTTGTAGTATCTACCGAATTAATTAAACTTACAATTTCTGCAAATGTATCTGCATCTGCTGTTGAAGCTGAAAGTATTGCATCAACTCTTCCTTTTTCAGTTAATATTCTACTATCAACAGATGAACTATATGAAGTAAATCCTGTTGTTGATGAAAGTGTTATTTGCGATGAACCACTAATTACACCATCCGTATCCAACTTTGATTTAATAGTTGTATTAATTGATGATGTAAATGAATTTATATTACTTACAGAAGTATTTAAACTTGCGGTTGTAGTATTAATATTCGTTATTGAAACTCTATCTGCGGATGCAGAACTTATTAATGAGCCCGTAATAGTTGATAATACGGTATTAAACGATGTGAATCCGGTTGTTGATTGTAAAGTGATTTGAGATGAACCAGAAACAGTACCTGTTGGTAATGAACTCGCCAAATCTACACTACCACTAGAAATGGTATCGGTAGTTACTATATTTTCATTTGTAATGGTATTAACAATATTACCATTACCATCAACCAATTTAATAGAGCCGGTTGAAAGATAAAGGTCTCTCCAAATTTTATCAGAAGAGCCTAAATCAAATGTATTTGTTATAGATGGTACTAATGATGAACTTAAATTTGCAGTTACTGTTACTGTATCAGATGTGTTATCTCCGATAGTAATATTACCACCTAATGTTAGATTACCATCGATTTTTGCATTTCCGGTGATATCTAAAGATGAACCCGAAATTCCTTGTGATGATGAATTTATTAAAAGAGTTATGTCACCACTAGCTCCACCAATTTGTAGTGTACCTAATGTAGTATTTACATATGGTTCTCCGAATGCTAACGAACCTGATTTTTGTGCGGTTGTCCCACGTCTAAATTTAAGTGCCATCTAGTTTACCTTCTTTTTAGTACGTTATTGTTATTGTTATATATATTTTATTTATTTTCCAATCTATCAATTTTTGCAGATAATTCTTTAATTGCTTCAATTAATACAGGTACTAATTTTACATAATCAACTGCTAAATATCCTGTTTCTCTTTCAGTTACTACTTCAGGTAATACTGATTGAACTTCTTGTGCTATAACTCCTAAATCATGTCCTTTGTGAGAATGAATTGTTTCAAATCCTTCTTTCCAATCATAGTTGTAACCGCCCATTTGGTTGATTTTATCAACTGCGTTTTCAATTGGAGTAATGTTTTCTTTTAATCTTTCATCCGATGAGTAGTATGCTACGATATCACCTGTTGCTCTGATTTCACCACTTACACCACTTGCAGTAGTTCCCACACCAATTGAACTAAATTGTACGTTTGCAGATGTTCCAACCGCTTGCCCAATTGCAATTGTAGGAGTTGCGTTTTCACCACTATTATTTGTAATGGTAACACCCGTACCTTGTACTAATGATGCTACATAATCACCCGTTGTTTGAGTTGCTAATGTAATATTTCCAGTAGCACTTCCTAAATTAATTTGAGATGAACCTGAAACTACACCAACTGCATTTAATCTCGTCAATATTCCACTTGCATAGTTTGTAGTTGCGGTTAAATCTATTTGAGATGAACCACTTACAACGCCCGATGGTAATAAAGAAGTTATTTGTGTAGATGATGAAATAACGTTTGTAGCTTCTAATATTTTTGCAGCAGTAATAGCCCCACCTAAAGATACCGATGTACCTGCTATTGTGATTGAACTATTTCCTAATTGTGCATTTGATATAGATGCGTTTGGTATTTGTGATGAACCACTAAATATTCCTCTACCCTGTGCTTCATATCCAGCAGCAACTTCAGCTTCAGTAGCGTAAGTTGCATCCAATGATGCGGTGAATGAATTTAGTGAACTCAATATACCAATAACTTGCGATGAACCACTAACAGTTCCTACCGGCAATAATGGTATAATTTGAGTACTACCACTAACAATACCTCTACCCTGTGCTTCATATCCAGCAGCAACTTCAGCTTCAGTAGCGTAAGTTGCATCCAATGATGCGGTGAATGAATTTAGTGAACTTAATATTCCTATTATTTGTGAAGAACCTGATACTAATGTATGTGTTGCACTTGCCTTTTCTTCATATGTATTTTGAAGAGAAGCTGTAAGTGAATGTATATTACTTAAAGATACATCAACCGATGCTGATTTGGTTTCTAAATTCGATAGTCTACCAGCGGTTGATTGTGTAAATGTATTTAAACTTGCTACTGATGTATTTACACTAGCCGATGTTAATTCTAAATTATTTAATCTAATATCAGCAGATGAAGTATATAATTCTAAGTTTGCTATTGAAATTTTAGCAGATGCTGAGAATATATGCAATTGTGTTAATGGATTTCCTCCACTAATACCACCAATTCCTTCTAAATATGTAATTCTTTCTTCGTGGTCTCTAACAGAAGAAGTCATCAACGATGCACTCAAATAAGATTGAGATGCCGATACTATCAACGAACCCGTTATGGTTGCTAATGCAATATTTTGAGTCAATTGTGAGCTTGTAAATTCATTTAAACTTCCTGTTGAAGTTTCCAATAAATTCAGTCTAGTCAAAGTTGAACTACTAAATGAATTTAAACTTCCTGTTGAAGTTTCTAATAAATTTAATCTAGTCAAAGTTGAAGCACTGAACGAGTTTAAACTTCCTGTTGAAGTTTCTATCAATTCTAAATGAATATTTGTAGATTGTGTAAATGAATTTAAACTACCAGTCGAAGTTTCTACTAATCCTAAACGAGTATTTGCGGATTCTGTAAATTGGTTTAAACTACCAGTAGATGTTTCAACCAATCCTAAACGAGTATTGGTAGATGATGAGAATGAATTTAAACTTCCGGTAGATGTTTCAATTAATCCCAATCTAATTAAAGTTGAACTACTAAATGAATTTAAACTTCCGGTAGATGTTTCAATTAATTCTAAACGAGTATTGGTAGAAGATGTGAATGAGTTTAGTTCTGTCAATTGTAATGATGAACTTATTACATTATCTCCATCTGCTAATAATACTTTTGATTCTAAATCTTTTTTACCAGCTTTCCAATAATCATTTGTAGAATCCCATAGTAATGAGCCAGATACATTCGAACCACCGGTTGCATCTTTTGTATAAAGACCTGCTACAGTAGCAGACCCACCATAATTTAATTCTAATATATTTTCTCCAATATTAATTTGAGTAGAATTAATTTGGGTGGTTGTTCCATTTACAGTTAAATCTCCATTAATTGTTACATTAGTTCCGTTTAAACCAATTGCATCTTTTAATGATGCTGTATATGAATGAATTTGAGTCAAAGAAACATCAACCGATGCAGATTTACTTTCTAAATTATTCAATCTAGCATTAGAGCTGGCGGTTGATTGATTTAAATTAATTATACTAACTTCATGCGCACTTGCCGTTAAAATTAATGAACCACTAATTGTTGCCAATGCGGTAAATCTACTTTCAACAGAACCAGTATATGTTGCTAATGTACTATTTTTACTGATTTGAGATTCGGTAAAAGAATTTAAGTTGGTTATAGATGTATTTAAACTAGCAGTAAATAAATTTAGAGAAGCCGTACTTTCATATAATTTATCCAATGAAGATGTTACACTTGCACTAAAACTATTTAAAGAACTTAATATGCCAATAACTTGTGATGAACCAGAAACCAAAGTATGTGTTTCACTTGCAGCTTCTTCGAATACGCCAGCTAATTGAGAAGAACCCGAAACTACACCATTTGTTGCAGCTATTGCACCTGATATGTTTGTAGCATATACATTTCTCCATTTAACAGAAGTAGTACCAACATCTTTTGTACTATCACCCGATGGAACTAAATTAGTTGTAAATACTCCAAGCGCTGAAATGTTATCAGCTGTTTCATTACCCAAATATATACTACCACTTAATCTGATATCACCTGTCAAATGAAGTGAACCTGTATTAATATCATTTAATTTAAGTAGAGTAATTTCTTTTGAACCATTTACTCCAACTATTAAATTTTCAGAAGTTTGGTCAACATACAATTCACCAGCCGTTAAAGTTGGTTTTTCTGCCGTTGTACCCCTTCTTAATTGAAATATAGCTGCCATTTAATTATTTTATGTTTCTTATAAATATTGTAATATATTTTTTATTATAATCAAAGTTTTATGGTACTAATAGTAGCTTAGTATAACCATCTGATATTGCTACCGTATTCGAACCACCATACGGATTTGAACCCGCAGTTGCCGTTAAAGCCGATGTCGGTGTTGTAAAGTTTCCGGTATAAACTGCCAATCCCTTAACCCATCTGAAATTCGTAATTCTTCCAACAAATGCCGCAGCAGTTGTTTTGCTTGTTTCGTTTCCTATTGTTAATGCCGTTGATGTATTTGATATATTGTTATTATCGGTTATTTGTGAACCCAATTGTGTTCCATTTTTATATACTTTTGTAACATTACTCTGTCTTACTATTGCCCAATGTACCCAAGTATTTAAAACTGTCCCTGCTGAAGATGAATATCTAAATCCACTATTTGCCCAATAATAAAACGTTCCTCCTTCAATACTAACTCCAATTGTAGTGCTTGGATATGTCCCAATCGCAAATGCTCTTGGAAATGAAGAAGTTGATGTTTGATATGCAAACCACTCTATTGTGTAATCACCCGTACCCACTGCCCAATCACTACTACCTGCAAAACTTAAAAATGAGTTTACACTAGAACTAAATTGGTATGAGTTACCACCACCGGCAAATGGACTTTGAGCTACGATTGTTACAGCGGAGCCCGTTGTAACTGCCGGATTTGAGAAACTACCACCCGCAACAATTACTTGTCTTATTTTTTTTCTAAACAAAGTAGATGGTCCTTTCTGTCCTGCTATTCTACTTATCATAATTAAGAGAATTTAGATAATGAACCTATTACGTTCCAACTACTTCCACTTCTGAATGCAGTTAAACCAATTATATCCGTACTACTTGCACTACCGGTTGGTATTGCTCCATCTAACCACTTTACACTTACCGATGTTCCGCCCAACTGATATGCAGATGCTGAATATGCGGTTACACCTTGTTGTATTACAAATGTTATTGAGGTTGCTGAATTAGATGCTGATGGTATATTTTGTACATTCCAAGTTCCACTTCCCGTTAATCCTGCTATGTAAAATATTGAACCACTATTAAAATCAAAATTATTAGTTCCTAATCCCAAAGATGGTTTTAGTGAAATTACTTCTTGAATTTGTTGAAATGTTTGTAATCCCGTAAATGTATTTGAACCGGTCGTAGCTAATGTAGGTAATTGTGCTGCTCCACTAACAATGCCTCTACCAACTACTTCGAATGATGATGTTAATTGGGATGAACCACTAATTACACCACTTGCTCCTCCTAAATTATTTATTCTACTATCAACTGAAGAGCTAAATGATGATACGTTTCCTATACCAACAATACTACCACTATATCCATCAGATGTTATGTATCCAACTTCCCTATCTCCAGCTATAATGTATAATCCATTTATAGTTGGTAGTAATTGGGTTGCACCTGTTGTATTACCAAACCAACCAATTTTACCAGCCTCAGTCCCAACTAATTCTAAATTATTAAAATCAATTAAATAGACTACCGATGCCGTTTGGAAGTCATTGATAGGAGTCGTATCCTCTATATTAAAATCCCAATTATTATCAGGTAATCCATCATCAACTACAATATTTGTAAGTTGAGAACCATCTCCAATAAAGGATGTAGCTGTTATACTACCCGTTACAATCTGATTACCATTAAACTGATTTGAACCGGTGGTTGCTAATGTATCGGCATTTATATTTGTTGTAATCGATGAGGTTGGAACTGCAATAGTTCTTCCAGCTGCATTACCAACTAATAAATAACCTGTTTCTAAAGATGCACTAAATGAACCTAATATATCCAAATCACCATTTGAAATGATATCAGATGTTACATATATACTACCACTTACATTGATGTCGTTTTGTACAACAACTTCTCCAAATGAACCCGTTTGCGTAATACTGATTGAACCAGTTGTTGTAGAATTTGTTACAACAATGTGTTCAATTGTTTCGGTTGAGCCGGATTTTAAAATAAACGCTCTACCATCATAGGTGTTAATTGCTATTTCTCCTAAATCAAGTGAGCCGGTATCTGGTACTTTCCCGGGTAACGCAGAACGTTTTAATATAATGTTTTGAGCCATATATATGGATTCCTTTAAAGAATTATGTAAGTAAAAGTAGTATATACTACGTCAATAAATATACATTAAAAACAAAAAACCCTTCCGAAGAAGGGTCTTATTAAATTATTTGCTTATTTGTTAAAAAGTTCCACCATCAATGGTATTACTCATTACAAAATTACTACCATCCCATTGTGCAAAATCACCCGTTGTTGTCGGTGCTGCAATAAATTCAATGTTATCAGTTGTACCTCTAAATGCTAATCTCTTTGAGTTACCTCCGCCCGATGGAACATTTAAAGAACCTGTAAATGCTGAGCCTGTAATTGGTTTGTTAAACTGCCATGCATCAGGTGTCGATTGATATGTAATATTTGCACTTGCACCTGCTACTTCAATACCTGCTCCGTTTGCAGCTGCAGCGTTTGTTGAACCACTTGCTAATGTTATTAGTTTATCTTCAACTACTAATTGAGAAGTATTTAATGTTACGGTGTTACCTTGTACCACTAAATCGCCACCAACCGTTAAATCATTTGTAGTAGTTACACTTGCGAATGTTACATCGTTTCCTTGTCCTACCCCTTGTATTGTACCCGTTCCTTCTAAAGTAGTTAATCTACTAGCAGCGTTTGATGCCGAACTAATTAACGAACCAGTAACTACTCCAATTTCAGTTAATTTGGTATTAATTGAACCTGTATAAGTTGCTAATGTACTATCTTTTGATAATTGAGAGCTACTAAACGAATTTAGATTTGTTATAGAAATATTAGCCGCACTTGCTGATGATATCAACGAACCACTAACCACACCAATTTCAGTAAATCTAGTTTCCGCAGATGCAGTAAATGCATTTAATGCGTTTGTAGATGTATTTGATGAGGTGTATGAGTTTAATGCCGCAATTGATATAGATGCCGCACTTGCAGATGATATTAAAGAACCGGTTATAGTTGATAGTGCCGTATCGTATGCACTAAATCCTGTTGTGCTTTGTAAAGTAATTTGAGATGAACCACTTACTACCGAATCACCACCTGCTACTAGTATTTTAGATTCTGCTCCTAATGCTCCAGCTTTCCAATAATCATTTGTAGAATCCCATAATAATGAACCAGAAACAGTGTTTGGCGAAGTTGGGTCTTTTACTCTTAATCCCCCATTTGCTGCACCTGTGCCATTTAGTTCGATGATGTTATCACCAATTTGAACAGTTGTTGAATTTATAGCAGTTTGTGTACCACTAACTGTTAAGTTACCTACAATGGTTACATTTTGCCCATCTAAGGTAATTGCAGTTTTTAAAGATGATGTATATGAATTTATATTGGATACAGATGTATCAACCGATGCCGATTTACTTTCTAAATTTGATAATCTACCTAAAGCAGATGCACTAAATGAGTTTAGATTGGCAGAAGATGTTTCTAATGATGCTACTCTAATTCCTATATCACCACCACTTCCTAATGATGCTTCAACAACATCTAATCTACTATCTACCGATGCGGAGAATACGGAAATGTTACCTACTAAATTAGGAATATCGTTACTACCTTCTCCTAATAAATAAAGAGTTGAACTACCACTTGCATAGTAAGGAACACCTTTAAGCATTCCATTGTATATACCAGCTGGAAATACGTTTGGTGCAGCTGTTCCAATAAGGAATCTATTTACTGCCTGTACAGACCCACTTTCCGGTACTGCGAATACAATTGATGTTCCGTTGGATGCGGTAATGTTTGTAGAGCCTGATGCTATAACTAATTCACCTTTTTGTAATGAGGCTGTTACTGCTGATAAGGCTTCTAAACTACCACGTCTATGTTTAATTATTTGTGCCATCTATGATTGATTATTTCTGATTATAGTTATTCAGTCTATAAATATAAGTTTTTAAATTAAGAATATAATAAATAAAAATATATTACCATTCACCTTGGTCGATAATTTGAGATGATGTAACATATACTTCGTAATCCGTTGCAAAAGTATCTCCCAATGAAGCTGTATATTGATGAAATGATGCTGTCGTTGTAAATCCCAATCCAATAATTTGAGTTGAACCAGATACTACGCCATCTGGCAATACACCCTGAACTTCGGTTGTTATAATGTTAATCACCGATTGGGAAAAATCTTGCCCAACTGCTCCAGCTGCTTCCAAAAACGAACTACTTTCTATTTGCTTTAATCTTATTAAATTTGCCATTTATTTAAATTTACCTATAACATAAATATCACCAACCGAAACATTATCAAAATCTATATACGAATCATTCAGGGATACTATCACATTTCCGTTTTGCTCATATATTCTATAATCACCTGGTATATGTAATCCATATGCCATTACTTCAAAATTTTCTGGAGATGCTCCTTCAGTTCCATAATCTAACGATGAACTATAAATGATTAGATTTCCATATCCCGAATTATTAAATTCATCAATTTGTTTTTTAATCGTTCTTGCACTAAATTGAAGAATTTCATTATAAAATGATTCTATTTTATTTTTATTGTTTACTAATTTAGTCGGATTTGGATTTGATTTAGTGTTAGATTGATATGATGATGTTGTTGGTATTTCTATATTCAATAAGCTGCCTGTGATGTATAAATCATCATTTAGATTATTAGGATTTACTTTTGGAATAATCCTATTTAATTTTCTAGCATTTGAATTAAATTGTTTAAGCATATTTTTCTATATCTCCTTCTATTTCAATATAATCACCATCATCCAATGTATATTCAAAATTATTTCGTATAAACTTTAAAAGTAATCCACTTCCATTTTGTTCTAATACATAATCTCTTGCACTTATAGATTGAGTATTTATATAAACGGATAATCTATCTTGTGTAGTTCTTAATTCTACCTCTCTTAATATATCTACAAATTTCCAACCCTTTGCTTCAAATATAAAATATGTCGAATCGGTTAAGTTTTTTGGAATTAATATAGCTTTTTGAGGCTTCCTACTTATCTTTTGAGTTATATCTAAAAGAGTTCTTTTCATTATACATCTACAAATTTACCTGTTATAGTTACTTCATCTGTCGATGTTACATTAAATCCTAAATTTGTAGAATTAAAGTTTATAGTAAATGAACTATTAGATATACTAACAGTAAAATGCGTAGTCTGATAATATCTAACCCCATTGATGTAAACTTTAACATCGTAAGAATTACCACCTACACTTAGTGAACCCGATATTACAGATGCCAATGTAGCTGGAGCTTTTATTAGTTTTATTCCCGTAAAAGTTATTGTATTATTTGATGTTGGATTTTCTGTTTTATTATTGTTTAATGATAAAAAGTCAATTAAATCCTTATTATCATAATATGGCGATGGTGTTGTTAATAATCCCTCCAATCTACCACTACCACTTGTTACATCGGTTTCAGTTGCAACTACAACTCGTTTTGTAGACATTGATTTTCTTGTAGTAGATTCTCCATCGAATTTTTCTGGCAATAAATATGCTTTTACATTCAATGAAAATTCAACTCTATTAATTCTTTGAGAACCTTCACCCACTTCGTTTATTACATTAAAATCAGAAATAGATGTTCTGAATTTGAATTTATCTCTATCTCCCCAATATGATGATGTAAAGTTTAATTGTTCAATTACTGCATTTAATTGCTCTGTGTAATCAGTCCAAACCATACATTCATAATTTACCTCCACATAATCGGGCATCATTATATTATATAGTTCATATTTCGGTTTTGCAGCGCCGCCTAATGCAGTAAATCTATCGTATCTATTATCTTTCGAATATTTTGTAATAGTTGCATATGAAACGTGTCGATTATTCATCGGCATTGTTTCATCTTTTGCAATAGATGTTCTACGAATCATCATCAATGGTAATTGTATAACTCCTTTTTTATCTCTGTAAACTCCATCTTTTCTCGCACCCTTCCATCTTTCAGAATTACCATATATGACAGGAATACTTACTGATTTACCATTATAATCCAATTTTGGTAAGGCAACATCTTCCAAATATGTCATCATAGCGTAATCTATATCAAATAGACCTACGCTCTTTTTAACATCTCCAACATTGGATTTTATTTCGTTTGCCCTATTTAATTGGGGCTTAATTGGATTTATTGACATATTAATTACTTAATTCGTTCTTCTATATTTAAAGATGATTTATTAACAACAAATGCGCTACATACAATACTAAAGTTGTTATCTGGCTGTCCTCCTACAAATTGAACCTCGTTTGTATTATCAATTTCATAATAAGAACCATCAAAGAAAATAACATCTCCAATTTCTGGATATGAATTTTTTTCTTCACACATAAATCTATCCAATCTAAATTCTACGTTTTGTCTAGTATCAGAACCAAATCCTTCATATGTAGATGTTTCAGGTTCTTTATTAATCAACGCATATAATTCTACGCCAGGATGCCAAGTTTTATTAATAGATTCACCATACAAATTAATTTTACTTTCACTCAAATTGACTTTGAATAGTACAATTGTATTTTGTATAACAACATCTACAACTTCTCTAGCGATACCTTTGAAAAATGCTACATCTCTGTCTGAAATAAACTTTGGCATATTATCCTACATATATTTTTAAAGGTACTTTTCTTAACATTTCCTGCTGATGGTCTGCTTCATGCGCTTTATTTTCCATCACATTTTTTCTACTTAGTTCTTCCAAATTTTCTCTTAATTGAGTTATCAATGCATCTTTTTCTACCTGTGCTTCTGCTCTTAATGCCGCACCATCTAAACTTATTTCAGCATCTGGTATTGGAATTTGAGAGTATTTTTCTCTAATAGCTCCTAACAATTCTTTAGAAAGTGCTAATGTATATTTTCTAATCCATTGTTTACCTACATCGTTAATATTCGAATATTGGATAAAATCATATGGAATATCTGAATAATCTGAAAGTGAATCCGGCTGTATCGTTTGTGAGTTATGTTCAAACTCATCTCTACTCATATAATCAAAATACAATCTAGTAGGTCCACTTTCTTTTGGTAATGGAAATACTTCTATTGTGTTATTAACTATATTAAAAGTGTGATGCGATTTACGAATGTGGTCATTCAGTTCAATTGCTTGAATTCTTAAAACATCTTCATATAAAGGCATTAATAAGAATTGTGCCGCTGGAGAATATGAACCAAATCCCATTTCATCCATAAGATTTAATGTACCTTGTCCACCAACGGAATATGGGTCAAAGAATCGTTGAATAGCAGGTGTTGCTTCGTAATAAACTTTTGTTACATCTATTGTAGATGAACCACTAAATATATCTACAAAAGATGATGATGATTCCGTATCAACAGATGCACTCATCAAATTATACTTTTGTTGACCTGAAACCAACTCTATATATGCCTTTTTAATCGATGTATTTCCACCAACTCCTGCCAATGTACCATATTGTTGAGACATACGGACTGTTGTTGGTAAGAATGAACCATCTACAAGCGTTTGAGAGTAGTTATTTCTAGCAGTTTTTGGTTGTCCTTTAAGGATATCCAAATTGTTTCTAAGGTTAAATTGATTTACCTGTGCAGAATATTCGGAAGTTGCTTCTTCAAAACAAGCATAAAATTGCTCATCAACCATTTCTATATCTACAATAGGATACCCCAAACGTTTTGCACACCAAACTGCTGTTTTAGGTCCATCGTTTTGAAAATCAGTATCACTATCGTATATTCCAAATGGTGTTGAACCCGATATTACAGACCCACTACCTGGCCATTTTAAGTTTAAAGACATATTATTCCAATTATATTTACTTATAAATATAAGAATAAAAAAAGAGTAGATAAAACTACTCTTTTAAATTATAATGTTCTATGGTTTTGAGTTCTTTGTATGAAAAATATGATATTCGATATATAAGCGTTTGCACCTACTGCTTGTATTTTCCATCTATTTCCGTTTGTTACAAAATCATCATCAGAATAATATTGAAAAACTTCGTGAAAATCATGCCATACATCGTTTCCTTTACCAAAAAATAAATCTTTACCAACTCTTTGATATGGAGTTAATCCTGTACTATCCATTTGCAATCTTAGATGTCCAGAGTTTGCATTTGGAGTTTTTGCTTTAAACGTAACAGTACACATATAAACATCTGCATTATTTTCAACCTGAATTTTTTGTGTGGATTCGTTGTAAAAAGAAATAGTTGAATGTAGATGAGTTTCTATTTTATTTCCTCCATTATTTGGAAGAGTAAGCTCACCATTCAAATAACTTGCCGTAAATGCAGATGATGTAGTGTATTGTGTATCATCATATCTTCCCCAACCCAATAAACCACTTCCAAAGTCATTTACATTCACATATCCAAATTCACCGGTATAGTTTCTAATCAATACATGAGAACCATCACGAATCGTTGTTAAATTGTGCTCATCCAAATCCCATGCTTTGAATATTATATTTGCGTTTGATGGTACGTGTGTTTTCATACAAATAAATATAACTTTAAAATAAAAAAAGGGATAACTTTCGTTACCCCTTTTAATATTACTCCAATCCGTTAAGATTATAAAGTGTTTAATCCATCAACTACGATTTTACCGTAGAATTCTGGTCTTACAATCTTCTTAGCGTAACGAGTCATAACTCCTCTTCTTGGAGTGAAGTTAGTTGGGTCGTACACTAATGGAGTCATAATCAATGGTACATATGGTGCGTAAACTGCTCCTGTTTCGAAGAAGTTAGAACCTTTGAAACCTAATAAGATTACGTTCTCAGTCATGTAAGGGTTTTTGTAAACATCGTATCTATTTGAAATAGAACCGATGTTAGTTACACCTGCTGCGAATTGTAAAGCATCTTTACCTGGGTTAGCAGAGAATCCGTTCATAGATTCTAAAATTGTTGCAACGTTTGGAGATACAACCACGAAGTTTGCACCACCTCTCATTGTCAATTGGTGAATCTTGTTAGAAATCTTTTGCAATTTGATACCCAAAGTTTGATACCAAGTTGATTTAGTGTAAGCTGAAGCAGCTGCTGCGTTAGAATCGATTTGGAAGCTGTTTGTAGCTGAATTGTAATCGTATCCAACTCTTGCAGACCAGTATTCAGTTGAGAATGCGTTTTGCTGTAACATCTCTAAGATTTCTAAATCAATCTCTAAAGAGATGTATTCAGATAACATTTGAGTTAATTCAGCTTCAGCATCTACTGAATGGTATGCGTTTAAGTCTTGTGCCAATTCAGGAGTCCAAATTGCTTTTAACTTACGAGTCTTAGCCACGATAGGCTCAGATTTCAATTCTAATTCGATTTCAGGAATACCTAAATCTGGAGAACCATTACCTGCACCTGCATCTTCGAAATCACCTCTAGTGATATCAGTTGGTTGCTTGTGATAAGATAAAGTTGCACCTACTGAACCAGTAGTTACTGCTGAAGAATATCCAGCGAAGAAACTAGCAGTTCCTGCGTTTACTGCAGTATATTCAGGATAGAAAGTGAATCCAGAACCTGATTGTACTAATTCGAATGCTCTTGCGCCATTCCAATCTGCACCTGCTGGCAATTCTACTGTCAATTTCTTAATCTTTTCAGCTGCAAAAGATGCAGAGAAAGTTGAGTTTTGTAAATTGAAGTTGATATCTGCTAAAGATGCTGATGTGATAGCTGCAACAACTGCTACGTCTGTATCGTTGATTGTGTATCCGAATCTACCTGCTCCGTAAAGACCACCTTCAGTTGCTTGAGTAGAACCCAATTTGTTACCTGTTGGTGCTAAAGAATCTTTACCGAATGCTCCACCATTACCGAATAATGATGAGTTTTGTGCTGGTCTTCCTGTTTGGTCAGTACCATATTTGAAGTCCATATAGAAAATAAGACCTGAAGGTAAGTTCATTGGTTGAACTGAAACGAATTCTTTCGCTGCAATAGAACCAAAGATTCTTCTTACCAATGGTAATGCTACACCAGCCCACTCTTCAGAACCTGCTGAAGTACCTGTTCTTGTAGCCTCATCTAATAATTGCTTAGCTTGGTTTTCTAACATTACTGCCATACCATGCTTAGAAGTTTCAGAACCTGCACCTTCTAATAAGCCTGTTTTTTCCCACTTTGCTTTCAAACCTCTAGTTTGCTCAAGCATTACGCTTTGTGGGTTAGCTCCGTTCATTAATTTTTTTAAGTCCATTTTATGTACTTTTTAATTGTTTTTTGTTATAAATTACTTAATAATACCTGCTAATTTTTTGAATCTATTAGCGAAATCTGCAGATTCTGCAATTACTTGCTTAGCTGCTGCTTTTGGAGCGGTTGATTTAACTGCTTTAGAAGCAATACCTTCTGAAATAGATTTTTTAGTAGTTTTGTTTGTAGTTGAAGTATATTTGAAGTTCTCTGCTAATGTAGAGAATACCAACTTAACTTCTCTTACTGATTTTGTTCTATCCAAAGTTTCAATAACTTTAACTTTTTGTTCGTTAGTCATGTTGTGAGCTCTGAATAATTTGTTTGCGAACAATAACTTAGCGTTCAATAAGTTCACTTCGTTAATAGTTCTTTGTAATGATTTGATAGTTTTGTAAGCTTCTTCGATTTCTTTATCTTTTTCAGATTCTTCAGCTTCATCAACTTTCTCTTCATCGCCTTTCATATCAGCTTCCATTTCTCTTAAAATTTCTTCTAAGTCAACTTCATCTGATTCTTCTTCTTCGTTAGTTACAACAACTTTAGGGTCTTCGCCTTTATCAGTTCCAGCTTCAGAACCATCTGCTAAGTTTTCGTTCTTAGCTTCTTCTTCCTCTTCTGCTTCAGCCATTGGAGATTCTTCTTCAGAACCTTCTTCATCGCCTAATTGTGCTTCTAACTCTCTGATGATTGCTTCTAAGTCCATGTCATCTTCGGTATCTTCTTCTTCAGAACCGGTAACATCGTACTCTTCACCATCACCTTCCATAGATGCAAATGGGTCTTCTTCAGCATCCATTCCATCTTCACCTTCTGCTGCTGCAAAAGGATTTTCTTCTTCTGAATCTTCACCTTCTAATTCAGCTAATCTAGCTCTTAGTTCAGCGATTTCAGCATCTTTATCCATTTCTTCTGCACCTTCTTCTTCGTTGATGTCTGCTACTTTTTTGAAATCTGCAACTTGAGCTCCCGGCTCACCAGATGTAGTTTCAGTAGAACCACCTTCAAATTCAGTATGTGCATCCAATGTTGGATTAGATGTAGAAGAACCGATTCCTGTTGAATCTAATTCTTCATCTACTTGCTCCTCATCACCTTCCATCTCAGCTTCAGCTCTTAACTTTTGAGTTAACATAGACTGTAGTCTTGGTGTAAAGGCTTCTTCAAGAGCAAGCTTTGCGTTAGCCAATGCAGTTTCTTTAACCGCTTTAGCATCTGCGATTGCTTCTTTTAACAATTTTGAATTTGCCATTTTTTAAATGAATTTTGTTCCTGTGAAGTTATTGTAATTGTGGAACTTCAATGATATTTTGTTGATTGTTCGGTCACGCCTTATAAGAGAAGGGTATTCATTAATCAACTAAGTCTAATAAAAAAATCCTATATAGAATAGGATATTCGAAAATAAATATATAAATTTTTTAGAAAACTAAAGAAATTATTTGTTTTTATCAAAAAAATTTTCTAATTTCTCTTTTCTTACAGCTTTTTGTTTTTGAATTCTCTTAGTTACAGAAGGTTTTTCAAACTCTTTTCTATCTCTAAGTTGTTCAATCTGCTTAACGCTTTTTACTTTATTTTTGTAACTTTTTAATGCTCTTTCGATGTTTCCATCTTTTACATCAATAATCAACATAACTTTTTATTGGTGGTTTACTAATTTATATTTTGTTTTATATAATAAAGATACAACGGTATCAATATCGTTTTGAATCCAACTATCTTGTAATTTAGGATTTTGTCTTAACTTTGCAACCATAGTACATAATTTTTCAAAATAATTAATTATGTTTTTGATATCATTATTTTTATCTAATACTCCAATGCCAGATAATTGAATCAATCCTTCTTTACCCTGATACACCTCTACTAATCCATCTATTAATCCACCAATCGAATCGTAGTATTCACCCAATGCAACGTGCGCTGAATGTGCTCCTACTCCTCTAACACCTAAATGAAATGAGTGTGCTTGAGTTCTACTTTGTAATAGTAACGATGCTAATTCTTCCATTATTTGCAAGTTTTACATTCTTTTAATCCTAATCTATTTCTCATAACTTCTTCGGAAACATCTGCTATTTCGAAATATCTATTTAACACATGTCCCATATCTTCATAAAGAGCTTCTAATCTTTGTTCTTGCGCTTTTGCTTCCAATGCCTCTTTTTGAAATTTTTCATGCAAACCTTTCAACTCCTTCATATTTCTTTTGATAGTCACTCTATCAAACCAATCTCCACCTTCTCTCAAAGTATATTCTTGTGCTGCATCAGCGATACCACCTAAAGTTTCAGCAATAGTTCTGATATCAGATTTTCTATTCATTTGCTCACCAAATTGACCAAATGTAGAAATTATCTCTAAAAAATGTTTTTTGATTTCAGTAGGAAGTTGTTGAAACTCTTCCTGCTCACTTAAAAGGTCTTTTAGCTTTAACATAATTATTTCTTTACAATTTTATTTTTTTTAACTTTTTGAACCGCTTGTTGTAATTCCGATGGATTCATATCCAATGCATCAACCATTTTTGCGATTACAAATTGTTCTTTTTTCTTAGATAACTTATATCCTTTAATAGCATTGATAGCTCTATCTAAGAATCTTTCTATTTGTGTAGGTAAATTTACATCCATATCTTCCAATGATTCCTTTACCACTTTCGGATTAATTTCTTTACCTGGTATTAAATTTACTAGCTTTGCCATTTTATTAGTTTAATTCAATTATAATTTCTCTCATCAAATCTTGTGACTTACACCATTTTCCACACTCATCTGCAATTTTTTTCCATTGCTTTGATTCGTTCATTGGTGCCATAAATGCTCCGTGAGTCGATGGGTTGGATACAAAATCCCAACCTACTAATTCAAAATCTTCTTGTACCATCAAAGTACCATCGTTCAATTCTTTAACAGAACCTAAACCTCTTGATGAAATACCCAAACGAATATTGTTCTTTAACAATTCTCTAAGAATGTTTCCCGATGGGGTAGAGAGGATTTCTACAACACCTACTACATCATCACCATCCCAACCGATTTCTCTGATATTATGAGAAACGTTTTTAAGGTTGATAACAGGAGAATCCGGATGGTCTAATTCACCCAATGCTCTTCTCTCTTTAATAAGTTGTTCGTATTTCTTACACTCTCTTTCTAAGATTTCTTTAGGATATCTTCTATTATTTTGGTTAGGTGCACCTGCTCTTTGTAGGATACCTTTAACTAAATAAGTACCATTATCCTGCTCCACCATTTTGGCTTCGAACAAATGTGTTTCTATTAGTAATCCCTTATTCATCTATTTTATATCTTTTTTTACTTTTTCAGCGGCTTTGCCTGTTAATCCCTTATCTTCCCATGCTTTTACTAAAGCGGTTTTTAAATGATTACTTAGTTCTGTTTCATCCAACGCTCCATTTGTACTATCCACTATTTTAGTTATTTGTGTTTGTACATATCCCATTCTCACTATTCTATCAGCAACACCATTATTTATTCCATCATTACTATCTAATAATTTAGCTATGTCGTTCATAACTGACTTATTATTAGATATTGATTCTAATATTTTTACAACAGCCTTTTTATATTCTCCGTTGCCATTTATATAGTTACCAGCCCTTTTAACTAACTCATAAATAAAATAGATAACTATTTTACCTAATATCGCTATGCTTATAGTTGCAAGAATCCCTTCAATTACGGATTCGTTAACTACTTTTTTTTTTGAGCCTCGTTTTTACTGGCTCTCAATGCTGCTAAATCACTAGCCTCAATCTCACCATCTTTATCGGTATCTAATTTCTCCTGATTTCCAGGTAAGTTTTCATTATATCCTCTTAACTTACCTTCAGATTTAGCTTTTGCAGCTTTATCCACAGCGTTGAAGAATGCTTTCTTTTCGGTATCACTCATAGAAGCAATTGATTTACCAGTCTTATCCAACATTGCTTTGAACATTTCTTGATAATCATTTTCTTCTTTAACAACTTGTCTTATAAGTTCCTTTAATTGGTTTGCTTTCATTATTCTGAAATTTGTCTAATTTTTTGGTCTAATTTTAATAGTCTTTCTTTTATATTATAAATATGACTATTTGTTCTTTTCCAATAACTTTTATTGTCTACTCCACTTTCGTTCTTAATCTTGCCATACCAATTAAGAAATCTTTCCATTTCCTTTAGTTGTTTGTGGATATTGGAAATACCTCTACCAATTTTAGCTTGTGCGGTTGAATCTTCTTTTTTCAATTCCAACCAACGATTTTCGTTTACAGATTCTCTTAATTTTTGTAAATGCTTAACTGCATCTTTTTCGTTTTTCTTAAAATAATCCTCAACTTCTTTTTTTGTATCAAATGATAATTGGCCTTTACCTTTCTTCACATCATCTACCCAAAATGAATCCGAATCCCTATCGAAATCGTAGTATCCTATAAGTTTGCCGTTTGATAATACACTACCATCTTTAACGGTCCAACTTTCTTTTATTGTTTCTACTATTGTATCCAAATTAAATGGTTTGATATCATATTCTCCACTACCATCTTTAAATTTACCCAATGCTACTCCTTTTGTACGAGCATACATATCAAATACTACATCAATCTTTTTTCCGTTTGGTAATTTGATTTTGAGTTTATCACCTTTTTTGTATTGTTTTGATTCCTTTACTACACTATATCCTGCCAAATCGGCTAATTTTTTACCTCTCTTATCTTCATCTTCGGGTTTACCAAAAGCAAATGGAGTATTGTATGGACCAGCGGCACCAGAACCAGTCAATTCATCCACTTTTAATTCAGCATCCTTATACATACCACTAACTTTTGCATCTAATTCAGCTGCTAGTTTTTTCTTTTGTGCCGTTAAAGTTTTTAATTGTTGGATGTGCTGTTTTTCTGCGGGAGTTCCTTTGGAATTTTTATATGCTTCCAAATGCTTCTCCATAGAATCGATTACTTTTGCATAATCGGTTTGTATAGCTCTAACTGAACGTAATTCAGCTAATACTATTTCTTTTATTTTTTCCGGTAATTCTTTATGTTTTGTAGATGCAAAATCCTTTGCAGATTTCTTATCCATATCAGCTGCTACTTTTGCAACTTCAGGAGATGGTGCTTCCATATCGCCTTTTTGAACGGCGTGTACCATTCCCATAAATCTTTGTTGTGCTTTGGATTGTGCTGGCATTTGTTATAATTTTAAGCTAATACATAAACAGAACCACCATTGGTTACGGATATGCTTCTTGGATAACAAGGAAAAACATGTCCTGCTGCCAAATGTTCTAATGCGATTGTAGGATGTACAGTACTTCCTGTTCCAAATCCTTCCAATGTAATAGTTCCAGTCACACCATTTACAGGCAATACACCCCAAGCATTATCTACTAAGGCAGATGAACCGGATGTTACCAATTTTGTATTATACGTTCTATAATTTGCCATCTTTATTTATTTAAACTATCTTTTAATTCTTTTAATAATTCATAACTCATCATCAATGCAGATAAATGAGATTCTTTCAATTTTTTAACTGTTTTTATCTTTTTAATATTTGAGATGGTTTCAGCTAATTTAATTTTTGTAACTTTATCGGAGATTTTAGAACCTACTTCCTTTAATCCGTTTGATAAAGTATTAACTTCTTCATTAACATACTCTTTTAATTTGCCAGTATTGTTAATATTGTTGATATATTCTTTAAGAAGATTTTTTTGTCCTGCTGATAAATTGTTATACTTTTTATTGAAGTTTTCAACTAACATTTTATATGATAACATTCTAACTTCTTCATCTTGCTTTCTATACTCCTCCAAAACTCTATCGTTTACTTTTTTATCTTTATTTTCAATCGATGAATTAATCATATTTTCAACGATTGTAAATTTAGAATTAACGATATCTTTTGGTTCAAATGATTCTTTTGTAATAGTTGCTTCAAATATTTTGTAAATTGATGCAAGGTTTTTATAATTTGAAATCGGAGATTTTACAAACTCATCTATATTATAGATTTGTTTAATCTCTTTAATTAAATTGTATTTTTCTTTTATAAGCTTTTGCTCGTCCAATCTTTTACGAGCTTCACATACTGTTTCTACAAATTTTTCGGCCTTTGATTCTGAATTATATTTTTCATTAATCAAATACTGATATAATTTCAATTCCTTTGAAAGTTCTTTTTTAGCCGAGAAATATTCTTTTAATATTTTTTCTGCTTTTGAATTAGTTTTACCAGACATAATTTCAGATGTAATTTGTCTTACTAATAATTCAAAGATGAACCCAGTGTTTTTAAACTTAGAATGCTTAATATTTTTCATTAATTATTTAATTTCTCTGATATAAATATACTTTTATTGTGGAATATTACTTTTTATCCAAATCTTCCATCAAAATAGTCTTTTTGTTGCCCAACATATCTTTAAAGATTTCTTTTGATTCTCTCTGAGTCTTTTGCTTCAAACTTTTAATACCCAATGGGTCTCTACCTAAATGATGGTCATCTTTTCCATATCTAACTACATCTTTAGGTCTACCAACCTTTCCTTCTTCTTCTAATTCGTTTTTTATTCTTTGAATTTCTTCTTCAACATTTGTTGGTTCTTCGGTACCAGTTTCTTTCGCTGGGTCAACACCTTGCGTTTCGATTGAAGTCAATCTGAACATTTGTTTAGTATCTTCAATTACATCAACAGTTAACTCATCTTGCTCTTCAGGAGTCATATCCATAATTGAATTATACATCCATTTTTTAGAGAACATCTTTGTTTGTTGCATTTGTTGAATCAATGCAATTTTAGATGTATATAATTCAACTTTCTCTTGCTCATATATTTTAGATGGTATTGTTAATTCCAATGAAAAATCTAAATCATCTACTCCATCCAATCCTTGCGCATATAAGTGAACAATTGCAATTTTAGTTAATTCGGATACAATTACTTTTTGAATTCTTTCAATGGTTTTTGCAAAACGAACATCTTGTCCTGCTAGTGTAGCTTTACCACTAATATCTTCTTCGTATCCTAAATAAACTTTTGGAATTTGTAATGCCGCCATCAACTTACCTTTTAAGTAGTTGATATCATCAATCATATTATATTCTAAACCTTTCAATGTATCAATTGAAGTACCATTATCACTACCACGAACTGGCATATAATAATCTTCAATAAGGTTTTGGATATTATACTTTAAATTGTATTCGCCTGTATTTGGGTCTAAGAACGGAACTTTCTTAGATGAGTTGATAATTTTTTGCATATAGTTATCAACTTCGGTTGGTGGAATATTACCAACATCTACTTTAAAGATTCTTTTTTCAGGAGCTCTCATAATACGATGAATTAACATCGCATCTTCCATAAGAGATAATTGTTTCCAAACTCTTCTACCACCTTCAATCATCGATTTACCATATGGTAAAAAGTTTGCATCTGAATATAAACGGAAGTGTGCTATTTCATAATTTTCATATTCCTTTTTAGCACTAGCCGTTGATACCATACTGTTTGGATTCTGAAAAGGAGAATACACAAATTTAACTCTTTGTGGGTTTTGTTCATCAAACGCCTCAACTCTACTTGTTTCGTAAACAGATAGTGGGCTTACGTTAACGATACCTAATTCAGGTGATATTTCCAATTGTAAAAAGAAATCTCCGTACTTAACTAAGTTTCTAGTCCAAGGCCATAGGTTGAATTCTACATTAAGAATATCATAAAATAAATTGTGTAATATTTCTTTTGTATTTTCGTTAGCACAATTGATTTTTAATACATCACCCAATTCATTTTTTACAGTCGCTTCATCAGCGTAAATATTTAATGCCGATGATATAATCGGGTCATTATCCATTCCATCGTAATCTCTGAATAAATCTATACGAACTTGCTGATATGCCATCGCTGATTCAATTAATCCACCACTATATTGTGGGGTACGCATACGGGTGTACCTATCTATCAGGTTTGTCGTCATAGTTTGATATTCATCAGTATCTATGACTTTAACACCTTTTGCTGTTTTACGAACGATGGTTTGAGTTGAAAATAATTTTTGTAACCTACCGAAAAATGATTTATCTGCCATTTGTTATTTTATAGTTTGTTTAAAGATATGGAAATTATTTGATATTAACAAATAAATTACCATTTTCTGCAAGACCAATATCTTGCTTTCCATCTTGGTCCTGGAGTATCACAATTGTGTCTGGCTCTGAATGATTTTCTTCTATCAGGGTTATTCTTTTTAATTTTAACTCCTTTTTGTCCAAAGTTTACTTTAACGACATTTCCTTCGCCGTTTCTAACATATACTTTAAACTTCTTAACATCTCCTGCCATTGGTTTACCCAATTGTACTTTTCTACCCTGATATTCAGCTTCATATACACAATTACAATTAGCTTCTGCTAAGTATTGAGTATATTCTTTCATAAACTGAATGAACTCCTTCATATCTTGTCCATTCTCTACATCATATTCTTCTACTTCATCTATTTGCTCGTTTACATTTTTTGCATTTACGGGCATTAAACTTTTTAATTTCATATCTTCGTTATTTTCTTTTACAGGTACACAATTTGGGACCATTTTACCATTTTTCATTTTTCCACCCACTTCTTTGTATCCATCCCAACACTCATGTAATGCGTTTAATTCTCCTAAACTTTCATTGCAAGTTTTCCAATCACCACCTTTTGATTTATAGTTTTTTGCAGCCCAGCCATTTGCGTAAGCTGATGGATATACATCAAACTTTCTTTTTGCTGCTGCTTTTGATGCTGCCCATTTACCGGCATCAGTTGGACAATTCTTTTCTAAAAAAAGATTTAATTTTTCTTCTATATTCATAGTTTCATTTTTTGGTTTGGTTGACACATATATCGGTGTTTTACCTTGTCCCTTACTATCACTACCACCTCTACCTGCCGCATTTTGTGCAGCTCTTTTTCTACGAGTTGCAGATTCTTTTTCTTTCTTACTCATTCCAGCAGCTTTTGCAGCAGGAACACATTTAGCATATCCACTTTTTTTACCCGAAGTTCCGCATGGTGGGTGCTTACCATCGACTTTTTTGCCAATGTTTACCCATTTTTCTTTAAACCATTTATTTAAATCTTCGTTCATTATAGTAGTTTCAACATATAAATATATAAAAATTATCGAAGTAACCAAGTTAGGTTTTCTTTCTCTCCTCTACCCAAATCCATTTCATATGGATTACGTTGTTGCCAGTTAGAAGTATATACACCTGTATTGTTTTGAACAGTCGTTGCATTCAACATATTTCTTGTCAAATCTATACCTTCTTGTCTTAATCTTAAAGCTGTATTACGAACCCACAATCCAATCGATAACGCCATTGTTAAGTCATCATTGTATCCTTTCATAGCTTCTGCTCTACCGCCTTGCCAAATAAATGTAAATAATTCATCTATCAATCTATTAGAACGAATTAAAATATCTTTATCTTTTATGTAGTTATCTAATGCAGAAATAATAAGAGGACGTGTTTTAGATGTAGTTGAAAATCCGGCAACCATACTTCTTTCTTGTCTATAATATTTGTTAGACATCTGCCTTTCAACATCAACATATTGTAAATCATTACTCATATAAAATAAATTCGGATACCCTCTATCAATTACTTGCTGAATAGTAGCCCAACCTACGTTTGAGTTTTCAATTACTAATAATGCATTATTGTATTCTGTTGCTAATGCGGTTAAAAAGTTTCCAAAATCTTTTGTATCAATTTTACCTTTATATTCTCCAACTTGCGATGAATCTTCGATATCAATAATTTGGCACGTTGAATAATCCGAACCATCTCCCCTCGCCACGTCGGCGGATATCATATATTGTCTATTGTAGTTAGGATGTTCCCATATCCAAAGGTTTCCATCGAAACCTCTTTTTTCTACGGGCTCCATAACGTATGTTTCTTTATACCACGTTAATAGTGCCGGGTCGATTACAGTATCACCCGAACCAATAAAGTCACAATCACATTCTTGTGCTGCTCCTTTAACTCCCAAAATACGAGTTTGCTCATCTCTCCATGCTTGATTTCTTTCAGGGTGTACAGTCCAATGGAGATTAATACAATTAAATCCATTTTGACCAGCTTCACCTGCTACCCAAGTTTTATGGAAGAAATTACCCACACCATTTGGTGTAGAAAGAATAATAGCAGAACCACCCGTTGATAGAGTTGATTGTGCTGATAACCAAATTTCATCGATATCTCTAATGAAAGCTGCCTCATCCACAACTAATAGTGATAAGGCTTCAGAACGACCTGCATCTGGAGAAGATGCGATTGCTTTTACCTGTGAACCATTTTTTAATTTAAGTGATAGTTTGTTATCTTCCACTGCTGCAGATGAACCATCTCTTAACCAAATAGGAAGTAAATCGTGCATAACCCTAACCTTCTCTACTAAGTTCTTTGCAACAGTTACTTTAGTTGCAATAACCAACGCATTAAAGTCTTGGTTAAAAATCATCTTCCAAAGAATATAACCAGCTGATAATGTTGATAAACCTAATTGTCTACTTTTAAGAATAATGTTAAAACGATTATCTTTAAAATCAGTTAAACAATCCTCCTGGAAAGGATAAAGGTGAAAGGGTATTTTCCCTCTCACCGGATGTTGAATCATACAATATTTTTTCATAAAGTGTATCGGGTCTAACGCACACTTTTTGTATTCTTCAGCAATAATCTGCTTTAAGTTCTTAGTATTTTGCTGAACTTGATTACTCATTTATTTCTTTACTTTAATCTTCCAATATGTACCAAACCCAACATATGGTGATAATCCACCGGTAGTACCATCCACAACTCTATTATTTACACCTAAAGTAAATTGATATATTTTATCACTCTTAGTTTTTAACATTAATCCAGCACCTAATGAAGAAACAACATCCGCTTTATTAAATCCACCCATTAATCCATAATAAACTTGGTTTCTAGCCGGCTCTTTAACAATCATAGTTTCTTTAATAGTTCTTTGCTTAACGTTAGCATCAAATGTTCTACCTAAGATTTTATTTTGTGAAATTGTATCAGTTACAGCCACAGTTCCTAATGAATCAGGCAATACTAATACATCTTTGTATAATACTTTTGAATAGTAATCTTTTAATAATGCCGCTGTATCTACAATAGCAGGAATCAATACTTCTTTTTCAACAATTGTTTCGTGATAGATATCCTCACCTTTTTTAGTTACTACTTTTGTTTTGATTACATCTACTGTATCAATTTCATGCTTAATAACTTCATATTTTTTACCATCAATTCTGATAGTTCTTCCTCCTGGCATAACTCCACCTGGGTTAAACCATTGTAATAAACAATAAATAATCAATGCTACAATAGCAATGTTTTTAAAATTCAATAATTTTTTCATAATTTTTTAATTTTTTATAAGCTCTGAATGATTCAATTCACGTAACTTATCTTCTAATGCTGCTTTCCTCTCCAATAGAGCTTCGATTGCTTCGGTAGCACCATCAATATCTTTTTGTAAATCTTCTTTTACTTTTTCTACATCAACCTCATAATGCCATTTTTGAATAGTACCATCTTCGTTTACAAACTCTAATGTTTGTGATACACCTTTTAGAGCTTCTTCAAATTGTGCTTTCAAATCTGTAACATATGATAATTGATTATTTGTTATTTTATAATCTTCATAAAAAGGATATGTACCATCTTCTCTCAAATCACTCTCCATTTTTCTCAAACACGTTACACATAATCCGGTTTTACGAATTACTTTTTTATCTATATTACTATATTTTATAGTTTTACAATCATCAGCTTTACAATTATTTAGTTTTTCTAAATATTGTCTAACATCATCCATTTGAGAAACTGATATCTTATATCCTTCTTTTTGCTCCCAAGTCTTTCCTTCTTTATCGGTCCAGATTTCACCAACTTCTCTTTTTGCTTCTACTTCACCATCATATCCATGTACTCTTTGTGTGTTATCTTCTCTACCAAATACCGTATCTATAATTTTTTTACGAGTAGGATGTATGTAGTTATTTTTTTGTTCAAAACTTTTTCTTTTGCTCATATTTTTTTTATTTATAACTTATTGTTTATATATACATATATATAATATTTATCTCCCAAACTTAAAAATTCCTAAAATTTGATTTAGTGGAGCAAATGTGCCTGTTAATTTATATGTATTTCCTTTATAAAAAAATACCAATCCTTCATTTGGAACTAACTTTTCAAACCCACCAATTGCATTTAATCTAGCCAATTCTTTTTCTAATCTTTTTATTTGAGCTTCACTACCACCATTTCTAATATCTGATATAGATGATTCTAAAGATGATTTAATAGATTGTAATGCTTTATCAGGTTGAGCCGTTAATACCGAACTCATAAATGACAATACCTCCGCACCAACTCCTAAGAATATATCTTCGAATTTACGAAGATTACCTTTCATAATTTTATCCTTTGCATCTTTATCAACACCATCTGCCCATTTTCTAGCATCTTCATCTGTAATAGATTTGATTGTAAATGATTTATTATCAAATGCCCATCTTCTTGCCAATCCTTCTTTTTCTAATTGTGCAAGATTCTTTTTTGATTTATTTACAAAGCTCATCCACCAAGCATAGTGATATTCAGCTACACCATCTTTATCAGATAAATTGAATTCAGATTGTAATTTGGATAGCATTCCATTAAATTTACTTTTTTGAGAACTCAACTTCTCATCTTTTGGTAATTTTGTTATTGGAGGCCCTTGTAATGTATATTTGGATTGAACATGCGCATTAGTTTGTTTAATTAACGATGCTAACTTACTTTCAGCTCCCTTTACGGCTCCAACCGCATTACCCTTCTCATCGTATTCAACTACATTGTGAAAAATTAATAGAGATTGACCATATGGTATTACATTTGCATTTTCAGGGTAAATTACCTCTAAGTTACAAAACGCTGAACCATCTTTGAATATACTTTGTCTTTCTTTCTCCCCCAACCCACTAATTGCCGCAGATAAATCTCTCATTGCGAAATTGTATGCATCACTCAATGCGCCTCTTCCACCGAATTTAGATGCTAAAGCGTTCATATCTAAAGCGTTTGCACCTCCATTTGCTAAATGTCCTTTGTTACGAGCAGCGATTAATTTACCATTTTTCCAACTGATTGCCAATGCTTGTCCATCGGTTTTTTCTCTTACAACTCCTAACTTACCATCTAAAGCGTTATTGATAATTTTTTTCAAATCACCAAATGTAAGGTTCATTGAAATATCAAACGGATGATTCATATGCCCATATGCTCCACCTTCCATCAACAATCCCTCTTTTATAAATTCGGTTGGAGTATATTCAACTGTTGGTAAGTTTTTAATAGTATATTTTATTGTTCTTTCTTCCGCATCATCATCACCGAAGATAGCATCAGCTTTTGGGAATTCGGTTTGAGTGTATCCACCATTTGTGTACCAAGATTCTCCTTTATCGGAATCTAATTTTCTTTTTTTACCTTTTTTGATGAATGAACCATCTGGTACATCTGCTGTATTAGCGATTCCAACATTACTAACTTCATAGATATTTCCGTTTCTTCTACCAAAATCTCTTAATAGAATTCCAGCAGCCGCATTTGCTTCATTCTCAACATCCGAACCCGTTTCTCCATCTTCAACTCCACCTATTACACCATCTTGTCTTTGTTTAAGATGAACCAATTCATGCGCCAAAGTTCTAAGAATATCAGGCATACTTCTATTTGATACATACACATAAATTTCATCCGTATTTGGGTCATACCCACCATACGATTTAAATGTAGTGGCAAATGAATTATCTTTTACTAATTTTATTTGAAATGGTAATTGATTTAAAGATAATCTATCTTTTGCAAATTTAATAAATTCGCCTATAATTCTTGCTTTACTTTTTTTTTCTGCGTTTTCGTGTAGTCCCAATTTAACACTCATATCGGAGATTTCATCATAATCAGTATCTCTCAAGTCTCTTTCAATTTGCCTTCTATTTGCTTTTGGGTCTAATGATACAACAGCTGCAATTTTCTTCTTTCCAAAAGAACCAGCTTTATCGTACATTTTCATAATAGCTTTATAGTGCCAATCACCTGAGCCAACTTCATTAAATGCCGATGGTGTTTTTATTCTTACCCATCCACCCCAACGAAATACTTTAGCGGGAATAGGTAATGTAGAACCGATTGGTAATTTATGCTGATATTTTTTATCTATACCAATTACTTTTGTAACAAAATCTCTAGTCTTATTATCAGCACCAATCAATTCAACTTCAACTTCAACAGGCTGTCCACCTATTTTAATCTTACCTTTAAAAAATCCTTTATTTATTTCGTTTATAGTTCTAAAAGTAGTTGCTTGTTTGCCATTTATTGTTGGCATTCCGTGCTGGTCTTTACCAATATCTTTAACGGTAACTTTCTTATTTTTGAACTTACCCATTAAAACATCATCACCTTTATCAACATCTACATTAACATCTTCTTTAACTAAATCACCAAAATCTTTTCCTTTTTTATATGATTTAATAGAATCCAATAATTGCTTATCTGACATTTCAAATGTTTCCATTTTTTCTGCCATTTTATTAATAACGTTCTGAATGAATTTTTCATTGCTCATCTCTTCTTCGGTAACCAAAGAACGTATTTCTAATAATCCCATTGTTGCACCTGCCAATCCTGCTCCACCTACTGCGGCTTGAGTACCACCCAATCCCATAGATTCTAATGCAACGTGTTTAATAGCATCCTTACCTAAGTGTGCAGCAAATCCACCTGCTCCGTGAGTAAATGCTCCAACTGCACCACTACCTACCGCAGATGCGGCGCCACCAATACCACTACCGGCTGCTAATGCTTTTGCACCAGCTGCTAAACCACTACCCAATGCAACGCTACCAACTAAAAGAGCCACATCCTTCGCAAAATGCTTCATATGATGAATTTGCTCTTTTCTTTTATCATCGGAGTATTCCCATTCGCCGGTTTCTTTATTTTTAGTAGAACCAATTTTCTGCCCACTTGCTAAAGCCTTAACTCCATCCCAACTACCTTTAACCATTTCGGCTTTGTGTTGTAATACGTGTCCAATTGCTTTAACAACTTTAGTATCGGCTACTTTCTTTATACCATCTTTCAACGAGTTCATAAACTTAGAACCTTGTTTATGCTCACCTTTGTTAATAAATTCTTGCTCCTCTTTACCTAATGATTTAATTTCATTATCCAATGCACCTTTTAATTCTTCGGCATCTCTTTGTTTTGATATTCTATCTTCTGCAGATGATTTTAATTCTGCACCTTTAAGTTTTTGTTCCGGTGGAGGCGCTTGTTGTCCTTGCTGCCCACCATCTTTTGGAGCATTATCAGCTTTACCTTGCGCAGTATCACCTTTTTTAACAGGTTGACCTGGTTGTGATGGAGTTGATGGTTTAGGTGCTTTATCTTTGGTATCCATACCCTTTTCAGCATCTGGACCTACCATCTTAACCGCTTGGATATGAGCTTCGTGGTCTTTTGGTAATCTTAATGCACCTCTTACAGTGATTTTCTTTTTCTTACCATCCGCAGCTGTGTATTGAATTTCCTTATCCATTACGGGATTCGGTTCTTCTTCTAAGAAATATTCTTCTATGAAATTATCAGCTTCAAATACTAATTTTGCAATTTGTTCAGCAATAGGGTCATATACATACGAATCATCCGTACTTGCTGCTGAACGGATATCATCGTTTTTCTTTTGTATCTTTTTAACATCCTCTTTGGATGGATAACCTTTTATAAATTCTTCTTTAATCAGTTTGTTAGTTATCATTTTATAAATTTCTTTATCGAATTTTGGATATGCTTTCAAAAATAACTTTTCAGCATTATCCGAACTTAACCATTTTCTTACATCAGTTCCACTAATAGGGTTTGATTCGGATGGTATAATATAAGTATAACCAATCTCATCATAACCATATCCAGTCTTACCTTTATATGGTTTGAAATATTTACCCTGCAATCTACTGGCATCTTTATCACCAACTGCAGCAATATATGCCGTAGTTTTACCATCAAATTTAGAAAGTATTTCTTTTGGAGCGTATGGATTTGATACTTGTACAATTTTATTTGGTGGGATACCAAACATTTTACCCATTATAACAACTTTCTCTTTAAAATTGAATGGAGATTTACCACCATCGGTTTTATCCGATGTACCAATATAAACATTATTAGCACCAAATTTTGATACTAATTTTTGATAAGCAGCATAATGCCCTTTATGGAAGGGTTGAAATCTACCCGAATATACTACTATTGTTTTTTTAACTTCTGGTTTATCCACAATTCTTTTTTGTATATAAATATTCTTAAATGAGGTTATTAGTATTTTTTAGTAAAAAACTTACTATACCTTCTTGCATCTTTTTATGATTTACCGAAAAATCTAAGAATAAACGCTGATTATATTCGCATATTTCTTTTACATTTTCTAAAAAAATATCTTTTTCTTCTTTTGTTTTTTGCGAAAATCTTTCAACTTCATGTATAATTAAATTAAGCCTTTCATTATCATCTATACAATCATCATAACTTTCATTTATGTATGGTGAAAATGTTTTAAACCCTAATGATTTTATATACTCTAATGATTTTGCAGGCCCAGCTAATATGAATGGTTGGCAGTGGCCAATCGGTTTCCAAACTTTTTCACTTAAATATCCCGTTGGAAATTCTGCTTCAGGCTCTATTTGACCATTTTCTCTAATTTGAAAAAATATAGATTCTGTAACAATACTCAAATATGAATTTAAATATACGTTTTTATCTTCAAATCCATATCCTGCTATTTTAGTCAAATCATCTATATCTAAATGTCTGGACTCATTTTTAATCAAATGTATAAAATCGGGATTATTGAAGTAATTTACATTATCTCTTATAAATCCTTCATCATAAAATCTATTATCCCACGATACTAAAGATTTATCTAATCCCAATTGATATAATTTATATAATAAAACCAATCTATGCAATTTCCAATGCCTACATAAAAATAAAAAATCTTTCTTTTCAGAACCTATTGATTTTTCAAATTCATCATATGTTACAACAGTGTTTTTTCTAGGTTGAATTCTTCCTACTTGTGGTTCGTGATTATCTTCTCCCCAATATGAAAAGTTTGGGTTATTCAATGTATTAAAAAATTCTTGCGATTTAGCTATCAATGCTTGATTATAATCTAATACATTGTAATTGTATCCTAATTTTTTAATATTTTTTGCCAATTTAAAATCCTGAAATACTAAAAATATCTTTTCTTCCGGTATTTCATGCTTTTTAAAAAATTCAAATATTTTTTCAAAATTCCTTTTGGTTATTCCTAACCCACCATCTATGATATAATTAATTAATACATTACCATTCCATTGCTTAATCTCATCAATTGCTTTTTGAGACATAAATTCTAAAGCAAACTGATAATGTACATCGCTATAGTTTCCAAAAAATTGCTCTATATTACCAAATGGTTCTATAACATAAAACCATTCATATCCTTGTCCTTTTTTTTCTCTATCCCATATAATTTCATATACGGATTTTCTTTCAATAAATTCCCATAAATAATTACTATTATATACAGGCCAATCGGATTGCCATCTTTGTCTGAAATATGCATCGGATTGGTCGAATTTAAAATCAGATGCTTTGTGAATAGTTGGTAAAAATTTAGGATTTAAACAATTTGGCTGTTCACCATTGTATGTCATCACATCATATCCAAAAACCAATTTCATATTATATTAATTTTTTATTAATTCCGTTTTTCTTTAAAAATGATGATAATACTTCATTTACAAAACGTCTATTCATATAAGATGAAACGTGTCCCAAATACCATTTATTATCCATATAATCTTTTATATCATCTAAAGATTTTGTACCATCACAATGCTCCATAAATAATAGGTTACTCATAAACTTACCTCTATCATTTATTTTTTCAATTAAATTAAATTCAGTTTTTAAATCAAAACTACGAATTGCCCATTCAATTTGTCCACCATATTTCGTAATACCTTCTTCATTATAAAACCAATGATTTTTATTAACTAGAGGTATCAATTGCTTTATATATGGGTTATCCGAATAATCATATTCTAAATCATCTTTCCAAGTATTTGGTATATATTTTTTATCAAAAATAGATTCTGAAAAGTTTTCATCTTCATTTTCTCTATAATTTGGAAATCCAAAATTAGATTTCATTATGTATGATTTGGAAAAATTATTTTGAATATCAAATGAAACCCAATCTATACCTTTATTTTGTAAATAGTTTTCTAAATATAATTTTGCTTCCAAATGGTTCAAAAATGATTGTTCAACCGATTTAATGTATTCAAAATATTTAGGTAAAAAGTTTTTTGCTTTATTTTCTACGTGGTCTAAATTGAATCCACCTGTTAACATCCAATAACCGTATTGACCATTGTATTCTTTTGTATCAAGCCAATCGGTTATATGTGCATGAGAATGTTGAGTTTTATTTTCTATTGTAATATCCAAATCCTTCATTTTGGATGGAGAAACATAAAATGATTCTCTAGTCCAAGCGGACCATTGTATTATTGCTACAATATTTTTTATATCAACTCCACTTTGTAACAACTTTTCTATCTTATAAATTGTAGTTCTGGCAATCGACCAATTATCGTGGGTAGCACTACCCATATTATAAACTTCACATACCCATTCTTTTTTAATCCAATGCGGCCATCTCCACATTTCTATCCAATCTAATAAAAAATCGGTATCATTTCCTTCTAAATTTATTCTTCGTTCTTGTCTAGTAAATGAACAACCACTTGCTACTATATGTTTCATTACGCTTTATTGTAAATATTTAAAATACTTTGTGGATATATTTCTTTAACCATTTGATTAAAATTTCCAGCAGTATGGTGATTATATTCCGTCTTAAATTGCTTTAATTCTTTTTTAGATAATTTCATAACACCATCGGTAAACTCTAATATAGATTTCATTCTTTCTGAATCATCTAAAATGGAATCGTAATCATATTTCCAAAAGTCGAAATTATATTTTAATCCCATAGATTCTAATGTAGATATCGTATTTGGTTTTGATAATAATATAAATGGATGTCCCATTAAAGTTGGCTTCATTATCTTTTCGGAAATGTTATTCCAAGTTAATTGAGTATTCGTAGCGCCAGGCGAACGTTCTATATGATAAAATCTCGTTTCGGCTGCTACATCAAAATATGAATCCAAATATGATACAAAATTATAAGCATTTGCTCTATCTCTATAATCTTCATATGTTTCATAATCATTTAAGTGTGGTAATAAACTCAATACACTTAGAGTTTTATAATACTGCTGAAATTTTGATGGAACAAATTCATTAAATAAATTTGGTTCATAATCGGGTCCAGTTGATGACCATATAAAATCTTTTAGATAACCATTTGTATGTAAATGATTTAAAAATTCTAATTTATGTATTCTATTATGCCCAGCATAAAACATACCTTTAAACTTTCTTAGTATACGGTATGTAGTATCTTCAACTCGTTTAAATGCTAATATATTTTGTGGAATTAAACTATCCGGCTTAACGTAGTGAAAAAATAATTCTTCAAACCAAAGATGATTATTTCTTTTTGAGATTATGTTTTTACTTATTATAAAATTTTCAACATCTATTAAATTTGAAAGAGAATCCATATTTGATTCAGCTATTTCTTGGTTATCATATGTAGCTAAATCATAAAATATATTTTTAACTTTAATTGATTTTAATTTATCATTTAAAGTTTCCCAAAACAATGGTACTGAAAAATCTATTGATTGAAACGATATAAATAGAGAAGTTTCCGAATCAATCGATTCTAATTTAATCAAATCAAATACTGTAAATAAACAAAAAGAACCAATCAATTCGTTAAAATCCGACTTTGGTTCTGCATCTCTAAAATAGTATTTTCCTTCGGAATCTTTTCTATAATGAACGAAGCATAACTTCTTCATAACTAAAATGATTTATAAATGAATGGGTCTCTTTTTTTAAGTTCCTCTAATTTTTTTTGAATTCTTTTTTTAGATTGCCTTTCTTCATATTTTTTTATAAAAAAAGAAATGATTGGGATTTTTTTAAATAGCTTTTTCATAATATTAATTTTGGTAATATAGTTCCGGGTACTCAACTAAGCAATGAATACCACCTTCCTTCATAACATAAGTATATGCTAATTCGATATCGGACGGAGTTTTTAAATCGTGGAATTCAATATTCTTACATAATGATTTAAACTCCTCAATATAGTTTCCTTTATGTTGATGACCAGGGTCTAATGGTTTATCAGAACCTTTACCCAATCTGATGATTACATTTGGTTTCTTACCAGTCATTATTTCAAATTTATCTAAATGATTAATCATCTGATTTGCTGCTGAAATTATAAAATCCCAACGAGGATAGAATGTAATTACTCTTTTGCCAGTCATAGCTAATCCTAAAGCCATACCCATTTGAGTTTCTTCCATAACAGGAACTTCAATCATTTTCTCTTTTGGTACATCTCCTAATGTTGTACTCATAGGATTTCCGGCATAAACTATTTGTTGCCCAATAAAAATTGTATCATCCATTTGTGCTAAAGTTGCCATTGATTTTGTCAATGCATCTTTATATGGTGAATATTGTGGTGCGCTCATATTATTTAATTAAATGATGAAAATTGTGGTTTACAAATTTCTTATTATGTATTTTATTTACTTCTTCTAAAAATTCAGAAAACAATTCATGCTCTTCATTGAATATTTGTAATTCTTTTAAAGTATCTGCCGAATATGTTCCCCAATCTACTAATTGTCTATAATTTATAACCAATTCAAATGTAGATTCTTTAAAAATATCACTTATTAGTTCATAGAACATATGCATTTCTTTATAGTTGTACTTACTAACAACCATAGAACATATAAATTCATCTATTGTATTTTGCTTTGATAAAAATTTCAAATTAGTTATCAATCTATCCCAATTACCATTTAATCTTGTCTTATTTTCATATGTATCCTTCGTACCGGCATCGATACTGATTTCAATTGTTTTGATGTATGGACTCGCTTTCATTTGATTCCATAACTTTTCATCTAACAAATTACCATTGGTAATTATTTGTAATTGTTCTAAATTAGGATACTTCGATATATCAAAGTTTATTAAATAATCTCTATAAATTTTTGAATAAAATGGGTCACCACTTCCGGTTACCATAATTCTTTTTAGATTGCTTGCAAAATTATCTTCTATTGATTTTAATAAATGTAATTTTGCTTTATGTTGTGGCGATTCTAAATCATCATTTGGAATTAGAGATACTCTGCAAGATGGACACCTTAAATTACAACTTCTATCAAACCCAAAAAGAATTTCTTCAGGCGGCGTTTTATAATTTATAATATCTTCTTCAGTATGAATATTATAAACCTGCCTAAATTCATCTATTTCTCTAAACAAATATGGTTTTCTGCCTGTGTTTATTAATTCATTTAATCTCGGGCATATTTTATGGTCACAATATTTGTAAGTACCATCTAAAACCGATTTACGAATATTTTGTGCAGGAACGGATGTCCAATTTCGCATTACATCATCGGTTTCATTTACCGGAAACCAACTTTCATTTCCATTAACATCTACTCTGATACTTTGTGGTGCCCAAGAAGGACAGCATACGAATTGAGATGACCATTGTACATCGCTGTACATAAATGGCATCTCACAAACGTATTTTTTAAGTATCTCCTCTTTGTTATCCATTAAGGTTTTGAGTTTGGATTAAATTCGTTTTTATGTTCTTTGTACCACTTTAAAGCATCTTCTAATCCACTTCTTAAATCATATTTGGGTTTCCATCCCAACTTACGAAGTTTATCATTAGAAAGTAATCTAACAGGAATCATTGGAGCTTTATTATTTACAAATTCAATCGGATTTGTATTACCTTCGATTTCTTTTATAGTACTCAATACTTCGTTTACAGAATATCCTTGCCCATAACATACGTTGTAAACATCATATGTATCTACATTTTCAGCTACACATATAAATCCACTAACCATATCATCAACGTGAATAACATCTCTAATTTCACTACCATCCCCCCATACAGGAATTGGATTTAATCCATCTGCTACCTTACGGATATTAGCGGGAGTAACGTGGCATTTTTCATAATCGTATTTATCATTAGGTCCAAATGCGTTCGAAGGTCTAATGATTACGCACTGCATTGGATTGTGGATATGATTTGATAAGAAATCACAAAGCGTTTCACCATATCTTTTCATATTACCAACTGCTTTATAAACAGGAAATATATTTGGTGTTTGACAATTTTCATCTTCATAACAAAATTCAGAACCCAAATCAGGATAAACTGTATTTGATGAGATGTACATAAATTTACGAACTTTGTTTTTCCAAGCTTGCTCCATTAAATTTACATTCATTTCAACGTTTGCTGTAACGTGTAATAATGGATTAACTTTTGTATCCAAAGCGTTTGATGTATTTGCTGCGCAATGAAATATAACATCCACATCCTTTGTAACATTTTCACAAAAGAATTTTGTTTGCAAATCTCCTTCGAAATGTTGTACGTTTTCCCAACCATCAAAATCATGTCTTAAATCTCTACTGAATGTAGTTGCTCTTAAATTGGTGTAACCATTTTCGTACAACATTTTCAATAATCGTGAGCCGATGAATCCACTTGCACCTGTAACTAAAATCTTATCTGTTTTTTTCATATTTTTTATTTAAAAATTTCCCAATTTAAAACTACATCATTTACAAATTTATGAGTTAATATAGATGATGTGTGTCCATACCAACTTCTTTCTAAGTATTGCTTTTGTGCATCTATATCCATACCATTCATTTCTCTCCACAAAACTTTTGGTAGATTATAATTACCATCGGATAAATTATAGTCAAAGTTTCTAATACTCCATTCTATAATACCTCCATACGAATGTACGGAATTTTCTTCAAAAAACCAAAAATATTTATCAAAATCTATTCTATCTGAATACATTTTTACATATGGATTATCATATATCATCAACCCACTATTCCAAGTATTTTCTATTTTCTTTTGCTCTATCATTTGTTGATAGGGTGTTCCGAATTTTGGATTATCCCAAATGTGAAATGGTGGAGTTCTTGCTTCCAATGCTGGCTTTGAAAAATTATTATTCATATTAAATGAATGAAATTTAGTAACACCAACTTTTTCTAACCAACTTAATAATCCAATCAAAGAATCGAACCAATCAATATAACGTTCTTCTTTGGACATTACGCTATCTAAGTAATGTGCACAAAATTCATCAACTTTGCCAGGATGGTCTGTTAGGTTATATCCGCCTGTAAGGTAATAATACCCATGCTGATAACAGTATTCCTTTTCTCCGAACTTTACAAAATCGTTGGTGTGGGGATGTGAATCATTTTTTTCTAACCATAATTTACTTAAATCATTTTTTGGATTTTCTTTGTACTTTGATGGTGAAATGAAAAAAGAATTACGAGTCAATGTAGTCCATTGTGCAATTACAATAATATCTTTTGGATTTACATTTTGATTAAAAATCAAATCATTAACCTTATAAAATATAGAACGACAAATTGTTTTATTATCGTTTGTAATAGTACCATAGTTATGAAATTCGGCATCTTTATCCAACTTTCTCCATAGCCAATGAAACCAAGTATAATCTTCTTTTGGGTCATTCTTCCATCTATCTTCCATTTCTGGCAAAGATATATTCATTCTATAATTGTGAGTGAATGAACAACCCGATGTAACAATATGTAACTTATTTTCCACTAATATAATGATTGTATGTTTTTCTCAATGCTTCTTTGAATCCTAATTTTGGTAATAGTCCAATTTCAGATTGCTTTGTGGTATCCATCTGCCTACGCATATCTCCGTTTGGTTTAGATGTATCCCATTTTATAGATATATCCTTTCCACTAATTTCTATTAGTTGTTCAATCATAGATTTGATTGTAATTTCTTCACCTGCTCCAAAGTTAATTGTGGTATGTAATTTACGTTCGTATAAATCCAATATAGCATCGGCTACATCTCCTGCATATACAAAATCTCTAATTGGTGTACCATCGCCCCATGCTTCGATTTCATTTTCTGCTTCGAAAACTTTTTTACATTGTGTTGCGATTACAGTACCATTTCCACTAAAATCATCATACTCACCAAATATATTTGCAGGTCTTATGATTGACCATTTGTCATAACCATATTGAACTTTATATGCTTCTAAAAAAATCTCACCCATTCTTTTGCTCCACGATGGAAACCAATCCGCTTCGGATGGTAATGTTTTCCATACACTATCTTCTTCAAATTTTTCAGCAGGTGCATATACTCCAACTGAACTTACGAATACTAACCAAATGTTATATTTGGCACATTGATTAATTATTTCTGTATTAATTTTAAAAGATGGATATAAGAAATCTACCGGCTTAGTCTTTGCTCTTAGTGGAGAGCCTTTAATTCCAAAACAATTTAACACTATATCCGGCATTTCGTAAAAGAATAAATTTTTTACATTATCTTCGTTTGTTAAATCGGATTCATAGAATGTAAATTTATCGGATATTGGTAAATCATTGGAATATTTTAAATCTACTCCAACTACATCATAACCTTTATCTAAACATTTTTTTACTAAATGTATTCCTACTAATCCACTACATCCCGTTATAAGAACTTTATTGTATTTTTTATCCATTGTTTTTCTATTTTTTCTAAATTATCTTTAAACATCGTTTTATCTGCAAATGTTATTAGATGGTTTCTATTGTGAATCATAACATCGATTATAGAATTATACCAACTATGTAACTGCTGTATCGGTAAGTTTGAGATTCGTTCTATTTCATAACATACTTTTAAATATCTTTGTTGATTATCTTTTATATCATCATAACTTTCATCTATGAATTCACCAAAAGTTTTAAAGCCTAATGATTGCAAATATTTTAAATAACCATATGCTCCAAAAATAATAAATGGTTGCAATACAGCCATTGGATTACATATTTTTTCTGTTAAGAAAATATCATTTTCAAAATTAGTTTCGGTTACAATGTATATGTAAGAATCTAAATAAATTTCTTTTTTAAATGCTTTTGCTACTTCAAATGATTCTTTATCTTCTGAACTTTGGGTATCCACCTCTATTGGTATTTTATTCATAAAGGATTCTTCCGAAGTTTTTATAGATAAATCAAAAGATTCATCGCCGGTTAAATACAATGCTCTATTATCGGATTTTTTTAAAAAACTGGCATATATTTTATTCCACATATTCTTTGCTTCCAAAAAACAACCGAATGTATATCTAAATGGCTTTTGAGAATTTCTATTTAAACATACAAAGTATTTGTTACGATTAACATCTATTTCCGATTCATCAATCCATTCAGTTTTGTATCCCAAAGTAAAGTTTGGTTGCGATTTTAAATTTTTAATTTTTATTGCAGTACTTGTTATAATTGAATCTTCAAAATAGAAATTATATGGTTTCAATCCTGGCAAAAGTTCATATAGATTTGATGTACCTACAAAGAAATGAAACATATTCATATTCAATCCCATAGAATTAATCATTTTTTCAAATTCTTCCATAAACCAACTATCCGAAAATGGTTCGTGTGAATAATTTATTATAAATTTTATTCTATCAGCTTTTGCTAAATCTATAATTTTTTGTGATACACCTGTATTGAATGAAGTTGAATATTTTACTCCATCGTTTGTTTTGTAATCACTATTCATTAACAACCTTCTATGATTACCAAATATTTCTATTGGATAGAAGTATTTTTCACCATCGTTTGGAACACCATCTTGTGCTATTATATAATTTTTTGTTTTAGATATCATATTACCATATAATTCCGAATGGCAAGTTGATAGCAAAAACCTTTGAGTATTTGTATCGTAATTATACTCATCTGAATGTTGATTGTAATATGAAATTATCGCCTTATCAAATAAATTTGGATATGGCTTTCTTCTTTTAAAATCGTATCTATCGTATATAAATTTTAACATATTAAAATGCAATCCACTTACCTGTTCCGTAATGTGGAAATTTTGATTTGTATTTATAATAAATTACATCTTCTGGTACTTCTCTTTTTTTGTTCCAAGTTGCTTCAGTTGGAGTATAAGTAGAAACATCATTATCTTCTACAACAAAGTATAGTGGTAAATCAAAATTTCTAGCGTATTTATGTACCTCATAAAATATACCACTCTCAAAACTCATATCACCAATAAACGCCCAAACCTTTTCATCGCTTCCACTTTGTTTAATTCCCATTGCCACACCCAATGCAATAGAAAGAGTTCCACCTACAATAGCAGATGAATAAAACTTCTCATCTATATTACACAAAGTAATAGATTTTCCTTTCAATATTTCTTCCTCAATCCAAACAGGACAAACTCCTTTGAGTAATGAATGATAATGAGAACGCCATGTACTAAATACCCAATCGTTTTGATTAATACGTTTAAATACTTCAATTAATTGCTCTTCATTTCCATTTGATAAATGTATAGGTCCTCTAATCTTACCTTCTTCCCAATGCTTTACAATTAGGTTTTCAAAATCAATTAGGGTTTCTGGCGTTTGCTCAATAGTTCTAACTATTGGATATTTTTCTAAATTTTTTAGCATAAAATTTTATAATTTGAAATTAATTCATCCATTCTTTTAAAAAATTGCGGATATTTTTTACTTATATTATTTTGTATTGATTTTGCAAATTCAAATAAATGCAATCTATTGTGCTGAAATATAGTTTCACATTCCTTACACATTTCAAATAATTCTTTATTTGATTTTTTATTTAAATCAAATATTATTTCTTTTATCCTACCCATACGTTCACTATAATCCAATTCATCATAACTTTCATCTATAAATTCTCCAAATGTTTTAAAACCATATGATTTTAAAGTTTTTATAGAATTTTTTTGAGCTACTAATATAAAAGGTCTATTGAAAGCCAAATGTCTAAATGTTTTTTCACTAAAAAATGATACATCAATATTTTCAATAACATCTTCATATTTTGTTTCTGTTACAATGTGTATATATGATTGATTATATACATCAATTAAATGGTCGTGAACATCTACACGTAATTTAACTTTTTCAGATTGGTAATCTTCTTTAAAATTACTTTCGTTTAACCATTTAACAGAATAATATGCGTTATTTATGATATTTGAATCTTTAAAATATTCATACAATTCTACTCTATGCCCTTTTTTTACTCTATTTAAAAAAAGAAACTTTTTATCTAAATCATTAGATAAATAATTATTTTCTATAAAATTTTGTGTTGTAGCACCAGTAATCCATTTAATGCACAATGTATGTTCAAACCCCAATTCATTCAAATAGTTAATATGAGAATCAGTATTATTTTCATATAAAATTATTAGCTGCTTTGGATTTATATTATTAGATTTAAGTAAATTAGATACAAATTTTAAGTTTTTTATATATTGTTTATTTATAGGCTCTCCCTTTTCAGTATAAAAACATTTATATCCATTTTTTAAATATGCTATAATGTTACTGAAAACTCTTATTATTCTGATATCATCATAACTAACGAGAATATGCTTTTTTATTACAATAAAATCATCTTCTATATCAAATATATCTCCTATCATCTATCTCTTTTTTGTAATATTGGATTTGTTGTAGGCCATTCCATTTGAAACTCCGGGTCATTCCATTTAACTACATATTGTTCATCCGCATCAACATAACCATCTTTATAGAATAGGTTATAATGAAACATACAATCAGTTAATGCGTAATGCCCGTTTGCAAATCCAGGTGGAACTAATATCTGATTTCGTAATCTTTCGGTTATAATAAATGATTCCCAATCACCATAAGTCGGTGAATTTTCTCTCATATCCAAAACAACCAAATAAATATCACCTACGGCTGCTTGTACTAATTTCCATGTCTTTTTATCCCAATGCAGTCCTCTCAATACACCCTTGTATGAACGAGAGAATCTTCCGTGAATAGAAAGTTCTGATTTATCGTAATGTATATGATTCATTACAGGATGCTCTTCAGAATGATATGTCGTAAATATTTCACCTCTATATTCTCTAAATACAGATGGTTGAAACATTGGAACATCATAACCAAATTTCTTTGATGGTGTTACTGCGAATTCATCCCATTTATTACTCATATTATGCTTTATTTGCGTATCCTAATGGAAATCCGTTTCTGAATTCCGCTCCCATTTTGGGAACTATCATTTGATACCCCTGAATTAATTGTTTAATACCTCTGTCCAAATCCCACTCAGGCATCCACCCTGCTTCTTCTATTTTAGCGTTTGATACAATGTAATCTCTTTTATCAGGGTCCTCATAATAATCGTTGTATGATACCGCAAAATCCTTTACATGGGATTGAATCTTTTCTAATAATTCTTGCTTTGATAAATTTGCAGAACTCAATCCTACATTAAATACTTCACCTTTATATTCATCATAATGATTTAACATAAAAAGAAAAGCAGATGCAACATCTTCAACGTGGATAAAGTTTCTTTTAAATTTTTTCTCAAAAACAACAATGTATTTATCAGTAATTGCTTTGTAAACAAAATCGTTTACTAACAAATCGGTTCTCATTCTTGGTGATACACCAAATACAGTAGCCAATCTAAATGTAATTGCTGATGTGTTTGCTCTTAGAAAGTTTTCAGCATCACACTTAGTTTGCCCATATACTGATATTGGAGTAAGAGGCGATTCTTCGGTACATTCGGTTTGTCCTATACCAATTCCATATCCACTATTTGTATTTGGATATAAAATCTTTTTATCTTTTGCAAATCTTACAATATTAAAGATTTGGTCAAAGTTAATTTCCTTTGCTAATTTAGGGTCAGCTGCGCATGCTGGGAATCCTACAATTGCAGCTAATGGAATAATAACATCAGCTTCTTTACACAATTCTTCTAATAAGGATTCGTTACGAACATCTCCGTAAATAAATTTAAAATTTGGATTTGAAGTATATTGAAGTAAAGATGTTTGATTGAATAAAAGTTTATCCAAAACAACTACTTCATATCCGACTTTCAACATTTTGTCTACAATAACCGAGCCCAAATAACCAGCACCGCCTGTGATTAGTATTTTCATTTTAAAAATAAATGTTTTCTAAAGTTGCTTTTGATAAATAGTTTCCATTATGAGTTAATTCCCATACTTTATATCTATTTTGTTGTTTGAAATCTAAGAAAAATGCTAAATCTTTTTTATAAGAAGTTTCATCTTTAAACACTCGTAAATCTTCTAAGAATACTACTAAATCTTTTTCATATGTGTGCGCAATTGATTGCATTTCATTCAATGAACGTAAACCTCTAATTAAGAAACACATATCAAATTCACATTCCAAATACATTGCTATATCTGCTACCTGAAAGTTACCATTACCAAATTGGTAAAATCCACCACCACCCATTTCGCCAAACTTATAGGATTGTTTATCTTTTTCAACATATTCTTTTGTATCTACTAATTTTGAATTTACATATACTGTAAATGTTTTTGAATTAGTATCATCGTTTAGTACAACTACTTCTATAAAATCATTTATTTCTGATTCATTTAGTGTGTGATGGAATTGTACAAAGGTATCATCGCTAAACCAATAAGTCCACATTAATGTAGTGATATCAATCCCATCATTACCTTTTACTTTATAGAAAGATAAGCCAGAATGTTTACCACTTCTAGCAAAAGCAAATCCCTCTTGCCCATATTCCATTGTTTCTGGAAATATTTTTACTCTTAGGTATAGAGAAAAATCATCATCCATAAAGGTATCGATTTTTCTATCCGTAATATCATATCTACTTTCGGGTAAAATAACCCAAGGCTCTTCCTTTTTTACTAATAAACTCATATTTTTTATATTTGAATAGTTCCACAAAAATTATAAAATTCTTCCAATTCAGGGAATGTTTTTACAAAATTAGTTCCCCTTCTCTTATCATGCTCCGTAAAGTATTTGTGGAAGTTATATCGGTTTCTAAGTTGCTTACCGGCATCTTGTGGTGATATCATCCAATCATATATTCTTTTTAATTTTTGTACCTCTATATCGGAGAATCCAATATATTTTGGTTCAAATACAGGAATAGCATAGTATGTAATCAACTTAGTTTGTTCTAATATTTTTTTAGAAAAATCATAAGGTAATACTTGTACAGTCTGATGTAATGGATATCTTAAATACGATGAATCCAAAAATACTGCCGAATTCCAATATCTATCGTAACTACCATATATGTCTTTTAAGTTGTAAACTTCTCTAATTAATTTATTATAATTAAACAAACTCAATGCATTGTAGGTAGACATAAATGTAATAATAACTCTCGGGCATTTTGTTAAAATTTTATTCACATTATCCCAAAATCTATTAAATTCCATTCCCGTTCTAATATAGTCCGCCTGTTCTCCCCAAGTATCTACCGATGTGAAAATTACAATTTCACTTGCTCTATCTTCATCTTCGATTCGCTTTATCTTTTCAATAAACTTATCAATAAGTACATCAGGTGCACCTAAATTAGAATTGAAAGCTAATTTCAGTTGTTTGTTTGGATTCTTTTGTTCAATTATATAATCCAATACTTTCCAAGTATCCTTTGCTAATAGTGGTTCACCTCCAGTAATTCTGAATGTATGTAAATCTTTGTATAAATCTGGCCACCACTTCCAAAACGCTTCGGTATATGGATTATAATCTTTTTGAGCGATTGGCATTTTATGCTCTTCAATCAAATATTGAGTATCATTAAATCTATCAGTCGTTGGATATGCACCATATTGTTCAATTTCTTCTACCCATTGAGAACTATATGCAGGTCCGCAATATGAACACTTAAAGTTACAAGCATTTGAGAATGCTACTTCAACATATTTTGGATTAAAATCATCTCTCCAATCGGAACTTTTAATTTGCTCCATAAATGGTAAAGACCAACTTTCAGATGATTTGAAAATTCTATCAGAAAATATGTTTGAGTTATCCTCCACACCCCAACAATAATCACATTCAGTAGGTCTTGCACCACTTAACATTTCTTTTCTACGAAGTTTTTTATATCTCGTATTATGCAGTGCCGATGGATTTCGTGCAATTTCTTGCGGTGAAATCGCGTGTGTGCGTGGGTGGTGGCATGAGTGGTTATGTCCAACTTGCAACGATAACGTTACTTGTGTCCATTTAGCCAAACACATACCCGGTCCAACTGCATCTAATGTTTTCTTCGTATTTACATACAAAGGATTTTGTTGTTCTAAATCAACTTTAAATTTATCTGACATTATTTTCTATTTTAGCTATTATACTATTAATTGGTATTCGTTTTCCTTCTTCTATTCCTATGTGAGTTATGTAACCACTTTCCCAAATCTCTAAATCCATAATTGCTTTATCAGTTTCAATTTCGGCAATTACATCACCTGATTTTACATAATCTCCAACTTTAACAAACCAAGCTACTAATACGCCCGTTTCCATAGTATCAGTCATTCTTGGCATTAATATATCACTCACTTTCTTATGGTTTTTACATTTACCATAAATGCGTTTGGAATATCCATTATCTGCTCTTTACTGATAAATTCATATCGTTCTTTTGCATTCGATAATCCATCGGTTTTATGGTTGATACTACCTTGCTGCATATTTAAAACATATCTTCTTTCGTTAGCTGCGGTAGTTTCACCTTTTGCCCATTTTTGAATTCCACCAACTTCAATAATACCTTCGGTTTGATGCGGTAAACATTCAAATTTACCATCTCTTCTATATGGAAGTATTGTAGATGGAACTTCTATATCATTCGATTCAATATCAACATTTTGATTTACTAATTTATGTTTTAAATACGAATCATCTTTTGCCATTCCATTAAATGAAAGATTTAAAATAGCAGTTTTTTCAAAAGCATTTTCAAAAATACTATTTCTAACTTCATCATTATTAAATGCTTTATTCCAAACTTTAATTTTAGCGATATCACCTTTAAACCATTTAGCATGTGTTTGTTTGCCAGGCGATGGAGTATGCCCAACAAAAAATGGTTCAACGCCATATCTTTTTAATGGAAAATCAAAATACATTGGAGAGTTTGTGCCAGTACCATTTCTGGCATCACTTTCATTTCCATTCATATAAAGATGCATCTTTTTATTTTTTGCATCTAATACCATTGTTACCCAACTCCATTGATTTTCATATCTTTTCATCCATTGGTATATGTGATTCTTTCTCGAATCCCATAACATAGCTGTATATGCTCTACTATTATTGAAAGATAATCCGTAATCATATCCTGGTTTTCTGAATATTGGGTATTCAACAAATTGTCTTTGTGTGTCACCAATTAACCAGATTGGAACTTTTTCAATTTGTTGGTCAGCCTTTACTAAAACGGAAATAGTATGGGAATCCGAAATAGCATTTCTTAAATTGTTAGATGGTAATATTTCTAATAATGAATTTATACCATTAAATTTACCGTAAGATTGGTTTTGAATCGTTTGATGAATTTTTTTATCAACCATTCCTTCCAATACACATCTCCAAAATAGGTCATCATCTTCCATTCCCCAATCCCAATAATCATTTGAGTAACCATTGGTTTTGTATGCTTGCTCTTTACTAAATAAAACTGCTCCTCCAAAGTATTCTTCATACTTTAGCATATAATCAGATTGGGATATACGAACGGCAATATGTTGTGGATTATCTTCGGGAAATGAATAATCGCAACTTTCATCCTCTGGCACCATATCGATATCGTGCCACACAATGTAATCACACCCATCTTCAAATGCTGCAATTGCTGCAACATTTTTCATCAACCCTCTATTGAATAAATCATCATCATTTTGATGTCCCAAATATATAGCATGCTCAATTCCCCTATCATTTAAAAATTTATGAATGTGGGGAACGAACCTTTTTAAATGTTCTTCTCTATTTCTATATGGAACACATACTCCTAATTTCATATTATAATAACACAGATAAAAAATGATAATTTTTAACTGTTGCTTCGTTTAATAATTTATATGTACAATTAGATAATCCATCTGATTTAACATTCGTTAAATTTCTGGAAATGTTATTGAAAAATCTTATTTGATTTTGTCGTGTATTTCTAGTTTTCCATTTGCCGGAATCGTATCCATTTTCTCTATGAGATAAAAGTTTTATCAAAGATTTTCTTCTTTTTGGAACGTACACATCCAATTCATCCGAAATATCAACTTCTACTAAATGAGTTTGATGTGTAGATGCATCATTACCATTACCACTCAAATCTATCAAAGTTCTATTTCTTGTGATAGCTGTATCATAGTAACATAATAACTTTTCTGAAGATTTATATTGTTTAAAATTTTCAGTAAGTGGATACATTTTATTTTCGGATATTGCTTTTATTTCTGATGGAGAAAGTAATCCATCATATACTGCAAATTCTTTTATTATTCCTTTGAACCAATTACCATCTTCATTTCTATATGGGTCACCACAACCTAAAAAGAAAGATGCTTCATCTTTGTAATCTTTAATTTTACAAAACTCTTTAACCTCTTTACCATCTCTGTTGTATGTACGTGTTATGGTTGTTTCTCCTATGAATTCACCATCTTTGTACATTGATATTTTTCCATTTAGAAAATCTAAATTAAATACAATGTTTACATATGAATTCGATGATATTTCGGAATTTACAGAATAAACATTATTATTCGTGTCCCACGTTTCTACTTTATATCTTTTGAAAGAATTAAAACTTATATTGGTATCATATCCTGGAATAGAAAATATTGTATAATCATCCCATTCTTTATTTGGATTGCAAACTATATCATCTGATTTGAATTTTGCAATTATAGTTCTTTCATTTTTAAAATCAAAAATATCATGCAACTTATCAATTTCGATATAGGAATTTTTACCATTAAAATATAAACCCTTTACTTTGTTATCGGTTTTTATTGTTTTTTTGTCTAATGTAACTCCGGCTTCTTTACATCTGTAAAGTAAATCATCATCCTCAAATCCCCATCCCCAATATTCGTTAGAGTATCCATTGATATCTTCAAAGATTGGAACTGGAAACATTGTTATACCTCCAAAGTATTCATCAAATACAATTCTCTTAATATTGGGATTATCTTCAAAACCTGTTGCTAAATGTATTGGAGTTTCTGAATATGAATAATCAACCTTAAGCGGTATCATATCTACATCGTGGAATGCTACATATTTACAACCTAATTTTTTGGCTCTTTCGAACCCAATATTCAAAAGTTTACCTCTATTGAAAGGTTTCTCATCTAATTGTTCTACTACAATTAATTCGTATGGAATTCCTTGCTTTTTTAGAGCAGCATCAACACTTTCTCTAAACATCTTTAGATGAGCTTCTCTATTTCTATATGGAACAATTATACCTAATTTCATTATCTTTCAGAATCTTTTTTAGGTCTACCTGCTGGTGTTGATGGTGATGTGTTTCCTTCTGCTGCATCTGCCATTCGTGTAACATTGTTGTGGAATTCATATAAGTAATATTGAATTCTATCACTCCAATCTTGCTTTTCAATTTCTTCGAACCAAACAGTTAGTGCATCTAAAGAGTTTGCAATCTTTTCTAATGCTTTAACTTTTCTTTGTTCTAAAATTAGATTTTCAACAGCTTCTGTTGATTCTACTTGTTGTGTAACAACTTTTTTTGTACCTGCCATATTTGTTAGTTTAATTTAACTGAAATTCTTTTTATGTTTTTATCTATTTTATTTTCTCCGGTTACTTTATAACTCACACTTGATAATCCAAATTTGGGAGTATCTTTGTGATTTGCTTTAACCGATTCATAAAAAAATATACTTTCATTTTCTATGAAGTTAGGGTCTGGCTTTTTATAGTTATAATTCTCTAATATAGTGAATTTTTCTGAATTTTCCAAAACTTTATATTTTCCCAATCCTGCTTCAGGCATATTAAATTTATAAGAGTATTGAAAATCTTCTTCGGTTATTTTCTTTTGATTTGAAATTAATATTTGCCTAGCGTGATTTTTTAAACTAGCGGTATCAACATAAAATTGACCAACCATTTTATTAAATGCTATATCGATTATAGGTTCAAATGTGGTAAGTCCTTTATCATAATTTTCTTTAAAAACTAAATCAATTTCAGTATCGGTTAAAGCGTAATCAAAACATAATAAATTAGATAACTTACCATTTAATTTATTTTTAAAGAAAAGCGAACCCATCCAAATATCTTTTTTAGAAAAATCCATAAGTGGTTTAGATGTATCAAAAAATACTTCATCTACTAAATTACCATTTACAAATAAAGATACAATTCCTTCAGCTGCATCAAATCTTAATGTTATGTGCGCCCATTTATTCTTAATATCGGAATGATTCCACCATATTTGAATCAATTCACCATCTTCTAACCAATGTTGAAAAACCAATGCTTCATTATTTTTTACAAATAACCCAACATCATAACCTTCTTTAGCTATAAGTGTACCATCTTGTGTTAAGTTACCGCTAATAAATGTATCAAATGAAATTGTAAATGAATCCTGAAATAAGTTATCCACTATTGGATTTGCTTTAATCATTAATGAATCTCCATCAACAAATTCAAAAGATGTTAACTTCTTTGTGATTTCATATTCATTCTCACTCACATCCGTCAATCTATGTTGTTTGTAGATATCTTTATCAAAGAATTTTATAGTTGGGAGTAATACATTGTATTTGTTCATTCTCCACAATAAATCAATATATTCAAATCCACCTCCCCAATAATCATTACTAAATCCATTTATTTTTTCAAAATCTTCTTTTGTTATTTTAAATATACCACCAATATAATGTGGGTATGGCTTTCCATTTTTAACATCGGAAATATTAGAAGCCATATGAATTGGATTCAAAAATTCACCCGAATAATCGCAATTATCCGTTATTGGAATTAGATTGACATCGTGAAATATAAAATAATCACATTCATCTTTTAGTAATTCGTAACCAACGTTACATAAACTACCATAATTAAATAAATCGGGAGATTGTTGCTCTATAAAATAGATTGTGTAATCTAGCTTATCTGCTAAGAACCACTGCATGTGTGCAGCGAATTTGAATAATTCTTCGTTTCTATCTCGTATCGGTACAATAATACCTAACTTCTTTTTTGACATAACCAAATATAACCTTTTATATAGATATAATTTCTTTTAATAAAACACTCCAATTTTTATAATTTTCGTAATTTGCGGTTGGGCAAAATTCAAACTTATATAATGGATTTTCAATATCCAATTGGAATCCATTTGAACGTAATGATTGATACATTTTTAAATATTCATGCGAATATGCATAATCTTTTTTAATATCAGCCACTGCTTTAATTCTATCTATTGATGTAGAATCCCATTTAAAATGATGTACCTGAACGTTATATTCATCTATCGATGCAATTTGATTATTATCTAATTGTGGTCCCCATAATGTTTTAGTTCCAGATTTTGCGTAGTGCTGTCCATTTGTAATTTCAATCTTTCCTTTAACTACACATATTTTATTAGGACATGCTTTACTCATTGGATATCTAAAAAATCCAGCCATTGGAAATTGACTGAATAAATTTTGATTTGATTCAAATGGTTTTATTTCATTAAATTTACCATCTTCTCCTATTCTATCGATAAATCCACCTCTTACTATATCCCATCCGTTTTCATCGCATTCCTTTACAATTTGATGAAGTGGTTTGGAGTAAACGTGAAATTCATCATCATCGGAAACTACCCACCAATCATTAGGATGTAAATCTTTTATAGCGTTGTAAATAGATGTTACTGTTTCCCAATTGTATTCTTGCTCATCCGAATGTTTGTATAATTTTATTTTGCTACCAAACGAATCGCATACTTTCTTTACATTATCATATTGGTTGTTTTTCGTATCATATGCTACAACGTATATTTCATCAACAATATCAATGTAGTGTTGCAACATATACGGAAGAGTCGTTGTTCTTGCTCCCGTTACAGTAACTAATCTTATCATATTTTGTTTTTAGTAACTATGGTTAAACCAGTAGATGTGGTTTTATGTGTAAAGTTAATAAAATTTTTTAAATTTACCAAATTATATTCACGATTATTTTTTAATTCTTCAATAAATTTTGCAGGTCCATCAAATTCAGCAAAATCAGTTTTTTGTGTATCCGGCACTAAAAAAGTATTATGATAGTTTTGGTCGGTATCGTGAATTGTAATAATTCCATTTTCAGACATTATTTGTGAGTATAATTCAAAATCCTTTTTAACTCCTTCATATGAATGGTCGCCATCTATGTGTAGATAATCAATTTTAATATCTTGTCTGACAAAATAATCATAATATGCTCTTTCTGATGTTTCGATTATAACTTGTGGTGCAAAATGTTGTCTTAAAAAACTATTCTCTTCAGTCCAATCGGTAAAACCACCAACTCCATTTGCAGCATCTATCACTATTGTAGTTCCAATATCACCCCATTCATTTGATGGGTTTCCTTCAAATATTCCTTGCTCCCATAAATCGTGACGAGATTGTGTCATAAGGCGGGGTATAAATCCACCACCCGTTCCAATACATACACATACCTTTGCTCTAATAAATTGTATAAGAGAATATACCAATAATCCATCTCCTAAGTGTAAATCAGTTGCACCATGTGACCAACGATATTTAACAGGCTGATGTGTTATCTCACCTTTTTCATTTGTTGTGTGATTATTAGTAATAAAATTTTTTACTAAATTTAAATTGATAAGACTTTGCATATTTCAGTAACCCATTTTTGTTTATTAGTATATTGATTTAATCCATTTCTTAATTTACAAAATTCTGAATCTATTGTTTCAAAATCATCTTCCAATATTTGTAAATATGTGTGATTAAATTCCTTTTTAGTATTTGCTCTATATTTGTAATCAATGTGATTCATCCAATCCGTATGTATAATTGGAACTTTACCATTATCTATTGCATCAAATATTGAATAACCAAATGGTTCTTTTGTATAACATCCGTGAAATATTTGAAAATTGCCATCAAAAAACTTTTTATGAAATCGATAATCAAATTCTATGAATCTATGATAATCTGAATTTATTTTAGAACCTTCTAACATTCTTTTATAATCATATTTGTTTGAAAATATAATCGAAGGGATGTTATCTAAATAATGTGCATTTTTGCGAGTTTCACATCTTGCCGCATATCCTATCTTATTGGTAATGATTCCTAAAAATGGTTTGCTTTCTTTCCATTCATAGTAATTTGTGATGTTAATAACGTGTGGATAACTTTTATGTATTGTATCATTTTCATATCCAATCCAAACGATATTATCGGAATTATCTAATATTTCCTTTTGCCATTCCCAATCTATTTTTGTCATTAGATTTTCGTATTCATCATTTAATCCCAACATATCGGGAATAAAAGCATGAACAAAGGTTGTATGAGTTTTGTGTAGATACTTTTTGATTATAGGATTTAGTTTGTAAGAATGATGTAGAAATACAATCTTATCGCACTCATTTAATATCCTATCTATTTCATCATCGTTTTGGTAAGTATATATTGCCTCATATTCTGACAACAAAGGTCTACCATCAATTACAATTTTGTAATCTTCCGTAACTAATGGTAAAACGTTCTCTACAAAGTTGTTACACCATATATCTGAACCTCCTACTATATTTTTTCCGTAACCAGTTGTTATGAATACTATCATATAGTTCTAAAATAAATATCTTTTTCTATTATGGATTCTACATATGTGTTAATATTAGATTCATTTCTACCAAAACAAACTTTTGGATGGAAATTTTCTATATAACTTTCTAAGTTACAATTTGACCAAATTTGTATTGCAAATTCTTCAATTAAAGTTTTTAAATTTTGATTTTTTGCAATTTGTAATAATTCGGTAGCTATAACCGAATCTGATATGTAAATAAATCCAGCGTTTGGTATTATATAATTTTCATCTTTTGACCAAGAATATTTTTTTATTGATTCGGATTTATTGTATTCAAACGATTCCGAATCATTATAAGAATAATTGGAATCATCTATACTATATTCATATACTGGTGCTAAAAATGTTTTTGTATTTATATAATTAAAAAAATCATCATCTAAATTTTTATATAAATTATAATCCCAATCTAAAAAAAGTATTTTAGAAAAACTTTTAGATGCTTTTTCTATTGCAATTAATTTATGAATAAACTCATACAAAAATGATGTATATTTAAAATTTAATTTATTTCTATCACATAGAATTGTAGTATATCCTAACGAATCTAATTGTAGTTTATTTTCGATACCCCATACATATACAACTTCATTATATTGAGGTGTTTGTGGGATTATTGATAAATCCATATCTCCCCATACTGCTCTAATAAATTTAATATCTCTAGTATTCTGCGATGTCGTAATCATATTATTGGTTTTCTAATTCTAAAATTCTTTCTTCTAATTGTTCTATTTTTGCAAGCAATTCTTTTATAGCGGCTGTGTTTAGTGCTATTATTGAATTATAATCCAATGATAAAACATCGGTTAAGTTATTTGTGTTTCCTACATTTTTGATTAAAAATGGAAAATCATTTTGAACTTCTTGTGCTATAAATCCATATGAATCGCCCTTATCTGTCAATGGTGCAGTTACATCATTCCACAAAAATGCTTTTGGATTTAATTTTTCAATTTTTACTAATGGAGATTCTAAACTTCTTATATTAGTTTTTAATCTTTCATCTGAAGATGATAAAACTGCTGATGTATATAAAGCTCCATTTATCCTAACATCTCCTAAGAATGCCGCACTATATGCAGTTCCTCCAACACTAGCAACAGGCCCAATATATGCGAATCCACCGGCTGATGATACAATCATACCATTCAATCCAATAGATGTTTTTTCTTCAGCTGATGTTACATCTATCGTAGCATTTCCTCCTGTAATTCCTGTATAAGTGAATTGCCCAGATAATGTTGTTGAACCAAATGTGAAAGCGATGTATTGAGATGATATTGTTCTTGATATGGTTACTACAACATAATAAGTTCCACCCGATGTTAACCCAGAAAATGGAACTGCTGCCGTACCTGATGGTATAGGTGGGTGTGTATATGGTGATGTTGCGCTAGATAGATAATCACGTTGAGAAAAAACAGTTACTGTTTTTTGTTGTACAAAGCTACCACCCGATGTATATATTTGAACCGTAACTTCTTGAAATGTAAGATTTTGTACACTTCTAAAATTAGTTAAAGTTTGATTCCATTGAGATTGTCCTGGAACAGCTGTTGAGTTATATGGTACATTTACGATAATAGCAGTTCCATTTATTGTAAAATTTCCAGATGTACCATTTGTACTAAAAGTATTCCCCACAGTTTGGGAATAGTTAAAGCTAGAAAACGATGGATTCGCACTTGTATCAGTTGTACTTGGAATCGAAATCGTTGTAGATGTATTATTTGTTGATAAAGTAGATTTTGTAAGCTTAATTTTTTCAACTCCTCCGGTAGATAATGTTATATCACCATCTTGATATAAGATAGTTGCTCCGTTATTTGATGCAAGATAAGTAGGACCAATTCCCCAACCACCAATAGTTCCCGATGTTGATTTTAAAGCACCAGCGGGAGTCACACTAAATGGTGCACTAGCAAAAGATATATTTCCTAAATAGATTCCGTTTGAATTGGCTGCAAAAAGATTAGTAGTAGATGTACCAATTGAAATAGTACCACCCGTAATATTTCCTTTAAAATATGAATTACCAGATGAATCGATTGAAAAGTTTTTAGAAATAATTGACCCATTATCTAAATTTATTTGAGTTCCATCATTAGAAAAGTTTCCAGATGAATATGAATATCCGGTAGATTCTATTACTCCGGTTCTAATTTTTCCACCACTAATTGTTGTGGAATTTGAATTCACATCGGATGCCGCATTTCCGGTTGTTATTTTAGTTGCCAATCCATTAGTTAATGCGGTAGATGTTGTCAATGAAGATGCCAAATTAGCACCAATATTAACATCACCACCAATCGATAAAGTACTACCATCCCAAGTTATACCTTTAGAAGATGCGTTACCAATTGAAAATTTATATGCAGAACCGTGATATCCTAAAAAGAATCCTGTTCCAGTGTTATAATCGGTTTGTCCGCCTTTAATATTACCACCACCACTTAAAGTTATACCACCACCTGTTATAGTAGTTCCTGCATTTAAGCCCGTTTCAGCTTGAGATTGTGGTCCCAAATTTGATACACTTCCTAATCCAACTTGTGCTTTTGTTGTGTTCGCATTCAATACATCGGATGTATTGTAATTACTTCCACCAACCTGTATTTGCCCTTTAAAAACCGCATCTCCATTTGCATCTACATAAAATGTTTTAGTTGCGATTCTACCATTATCTAAATCTATAATACTACCAGCCGTTGTAAATGGTGTACCTGCTGAATAATTTGTAGATGTTATTTTACCGGTTGATATATTACTACCATTAATTAATGTAGTTCCTGCTACACCAAATGATAAGGTATTAGAACCATCGCTAACATTATTTGCTGCGCTGAACGAAACCAATCCACTAAATCCAATAGCTTGGGTTGGTGTTCCAAATGATGGTGTACCTGTACCACCACCAGCGGTAGTTTCAACTACCGTATAAGTTGAGTACCAATATTTATTACTATTTCCTGCGGCAAATGTTGGTGCCCCCGTACCCCAATTCGAAGTTAATCCACTAAATGTACCATTACTAAATGTAAATGAAGTTGCTGATGGAGTAGAAGGAGCCGTACCTGCTGATAATTGATAATGAACCATTCCCGTAGCAGTACGTTTACCATCTGCTCCGGTATTACCATCCACACCCTTAGTTCCTTCCAATGATACAGCTACTTTATGAGTTTTAGTTATTGTGCCAGTAGTACCTTCAGAATTCTTATAAGTAATTGTTATTGATGTTGTAGTACCACTATTTGTAGTAGGAGTTGTAGGTGTTACAGTACCACTACTATTACTTCCACCACTTATAGATGATATGTAATATGTACTATTACTTCCCAATCCAGCATCATATGTATATCCACTTCCACCTTCGGTTACAGTTGTTGTAAATGTAGATGGTGAAGCGTAACCCGCAGAACTACTTAAAATTGTTTGCGTTTCAGATGATAACAATGCTAATGTTAATGGAGCAGCTTTTTTAACTTTTGTTAAAGAAACGTTTCCAAAAACTTGTCTACTAACTCCTTCCGAATCCGTAACCGAACCTGTAACAGACAATTCAACCGAATCGGTTGCATCCGACATAGTTGGATATGATAAATTTGTTGTAGTTTTAGTTATACCAGCGAAAGCGGAACTACTATTAATAGTTGGCGCCGATGATAAAGTTAAAGTACTACTAACTCCGTTATATTGTTCCTTTACACTCAACGTAGAATCGCTAAATGCAGTTAATTGTGCACCAGTAGATTTAGCATCGGTGGATTGATTATTATTCCCAATCACAAATGTTAATACAGGAGCTGCCTTTTTATTCTTAGTATATGTTGCAGTTTTTACAATAGAAGTTGTATCACCTGCTCCATCTTTATAACTAATCGTTATATCCAATGAACCCGAATCAGCCGATAGATTGGTTATACCATATTCATTTATAGATGGGTTTGATGAATTTGGTGTACAACCAACTCCACTTAAATTAGTTATAGCAAATGTATTGTTTGCTCTGCTACTATCATTATCATCATCAAATGTAATAGTTTCATTACCAACTTTTACATTTATAGAGCCTGATGTCAATGCAAATGAACCACTTGCTACAAATCCGTTTGAAAGTGCAGGAAGTGATACGTTATCATTTGTTAATGTTGCAGATAACCCATCTAATATTTTTACAGGGCTTATTTTTATAGCATCTGAAAATTCATTTCCAAATTGGTCTGAACCCGATATGTAATACGTTGTTTCTCCTGTACTATACGGATATGATGTTCCTGCTATCGTATATGTATCTACTCCATTTGTTGCATTTGTAGATACAAATGTCAATGGTGGTTTACCACTTCCCGAATTAACGGTCAATGGTGTTGTAGCAGATGCTAAATTTTTACGTTTAGCTTCAATTGTTATGGTTTGGCCCGATGGATTTAGTGATAAATCTGTTGCTTTATAAATAAATTGATTTGTATCCGATGTTACAAACACACCAGGAGCATTATCACCATCTTCAAATCTATAAATGGTTTCATATTCTTCAACTCCTTCACAAGATGCAGTATATGTAATTGAACCAACTATAACACTAGCAACACTTCCACTAAATTTAGCGATACTCAATAAAGCACCGGAATCACTAACATTTGTAAGTGCTCCTGGATATTCACCACCATAAGATGCAGGTACGATGTAGTTACCATCGATATCAAATGATGCGCTTGAATATGTGATTGAGCCTGTAAAATTTGTTCTTTGTGTTTTAAATCTTACAAATTGTGATGGTGGATTACCTACTGAACCTGATGAAAATCTAAATGCCGTTCTATCCGATTCAAATGTTAATAATTTTGTAATTGCATTTGAACCACCTGTAAAGTTAGCACTACCTGTTACTGAAACGGGAACATAGTTGTTGTTTACATCATAGAATTCAAACTTAAAATTAAAATCTTCATCTCCCACAACTGTTGGCATTGTTGTTACAAATGAAACTTCATCGGGAGAAAATGCGGTGTCTTCTGATAATTTTAAACTTATATTACCAACGTGCCATTCACCTCGTGATTGTGAAAAATATAAAGAAGCACTTGCAAAATTAGAATCCAATTTAAATGGAATAGTTGTATCTAATAAATTCTTTGTTGGTGAAATACCATTTAATGTTCCAATTAAAACATCTCCGCCATCAGAACCACTCACATATATTCCTAAATTACTATCGGTTGATGCCGAATAAAAAGCATCTAAATTAAGTTCATAGGTATTAGCTGAATTCAATTCCAAAGATGAACTATATCTAAAATAACCACTACCGCTTAACTTTAATCCACTTTCAACTCTACTTGATGTTAATTCAGTTCCCAATGAACCACTAATCCAATGATTTTTTAAAGTTTCAGATGTAAAAATTCCCGTATTTCCAACAACACTTCCAGATAAATCATAAGTTGTTAATAATTCTTTTGATTCAACTAATATATCCTGAATCATATCGTAATCGGATATATCTCCCAAAGATGTTCTAAATACTTTTATTCTTTTTACATCACCGGCAAATGTTTCTAAATTTGAAATTTTTATATTTGCAAATGATTGATTTATACCACTATTTACTTTTAAACCTGTATTTGAATCTATTCTATAAATTGGTGATATTAATTCGGTAATTGTAGTTGTTGGTCTACGATAAAAACGAATTTTAGTGGTGTTTGCTAATGTAGGGTTTACATTTACAACTCTTTGCCACTTTACATTATAAGTACCTTGCCAATCGACCGGGATTGGTACTAATAATCCATTATCATCATAATAAGAACTTAACTCTCCTAATATTGTAATAGTGCATGGCCCATATGCCGTAGTATCAGGATATACATAAACCGCTACTACTTTAGAAACACCTTCAAAATATTCATTAGTAAATTGTTCACCATTAATTGTAGTTATTAATCTACCTTCACCTGGCTCGTGATATATAACATTACCGGCTGCATCTTTGATTTCTATTTTTATCAAAGTATCAGCAACTAATTCTGGAGAACCTGCTATTAAGAATGCATTTTTACCGCCTGTGAATGTATCCGGTAATTCCGTTATATTAAAATACCTACTCGTTGGATTTGTATCTCTTACAAATGTATTGTATCTATCTAAATTTTCAGCGAATAATGTTTTTTTAATCAGAGCCATCGTAAAATATCTTTTCTATAAATATTCACAAAAAAATATTATACTCATATTTATATAAAGAAAACTATATTACTCTATATAAAACTAAAGAAAACTAAAGTTATGAAATACGCAATGTTACAAATAAAAAAAGAAACCCACGAACTTCTCAAACAATATTGTGAAGAACATGGGTTTAAGATGGGAAGTTTAGTTGAAAATTTAATTAAGAAACACGTTGGTGTTACTAAACCTCAAGCGGGTGTGTTAAGAGCTGATAAGGTTAAAAATCAATCTTACTAAACCCATCTACTTTTTTTATCTCTATCAATCCATCTACGATATCTCTCATTTGTTCTAAGTGAGAAATCATCCAAATGAAATCAAATTGAGTTTTAAGATACTGCATCATCATAAATAAAGATGATAAGTTATTTGCATCCAATGTACCAAACCCTTCATCAATTACTAAGAAGTTTGGTCTTGGTAGGTTACATATGTTAATAAGTGCAACTCTAATAGCTAACCCACTCACAAATTTTTCCATACCACTACACATTTCCAATGGCCATTCTTGGTCATCGTAAACAATTTTTGCATTAATATTTTTACCATCAATATCCATTACAATACTAAAATCAACAACCTGCCCTAATATGTTATTGATTTCATTTTCGATAACAGGCATAGCTTTTGAAATAAGTTCGTATGGAACTCCATCACGCTTTACTGCATCTAAATAATAGGTATATAGGCGGTTCTTTTCTTCTAATTCCTTAACTTCATTCATCTTAGATTTAATACCTTCTATAAACGATTCTAATGAAGAAATAGAGCCATTTAATCCTGCTATATCTTTATTGATAGATTTGATTTCTAATTCAATTTCGCTCTTTGTTCTATTTAATCCATCGATAACCGATTCTATTTGTTTGTTACGTTTAATAGTATCTTCATTATCGTGATACTTTTGAATATCAGTATTTACTTGTTCTAATTGAGTATCATACAATTGTTTTTGAGTTTCAAACCCATTTAACTCTGCGATTGTTTTTTCTTTAATTACAATTGCTTTTTGATATTTAGCTTTTAGTTCAACTAACTCATCCCATTGTTCTTCTACATCTGCTATATAAGATGCCTGTTGAATTAGGGATTGATGTTTATTACCCAATTCAATTAATTTATCTTCCTGCTCTTCTACTTTAGATTTTGTTTCTAATGCATCTTTTACAAATACGTTATCCATACAAAACTTACAATTTGGGTCATATTCATGCTTTTCCAAATGTGAAAGTTTTTCTTTATTAGTTTCCAAAGATTGTTCTAACAATTGAATTTGATGTTCTGTTTCATTTATTTCACTCTTATATTCATCCCATTCCTTTTTAGCATCTTCAATTGGTTTACCATTTATAATTTTATGTTGTTCAATTGATTGAGATATTTCTGAAATATTTTGTGTGTACTCATCTAATTTTGCATTTTTGCTTTTCTCTTCTGAAAGTACGTGTAAGATATCAAACCCAATTTGATTCTTTTTCTTTTCTAATTTTTCTAAATCCAAATTAACATCAACCGGCACTAACTCTTTGGTTAATCCTAATATTCTATTAGATAAATCTTCTACATCATTTGTTTTTGTTTCTAATTCTTTTTCTTTACCTCTTAATTCCGATTTCTTTGTTTGCTTCTCTAATCCTTTTTCCGCCAATTCTGTCGTAAAGTCGGTTTTCTTAAAATTTTTGATAAGCACCGATACTTCTTTAATATCTTCAGTAGCAGTTTCGTATAATTTATCAAACACATTTAATCCCATAAATTGTGCTAAAAGGTCTTTTCTTTCCGATTGAGATTTATCAATGAATATAGAATTGTTACCCTGCAACGATAATGCGGTTAATACGAAATCTTCGTACTTACCAACGTATTGTTCGATTACTGCGTTTGTATCTCTACGTTCCGTACCATTCAAAGATGTTGTAACCCCACCTTCTTCTTTCCAAAATTGAACATCTACTTTTACGTTCTTACCTTTGTTAATAGTTCTAGCCGTTCTTTTAATAAAGAAATCTATTCCATTTATTTGGAAGTGTAGTTCACATTCAAAATCGGATTTACGATTGTTCATAATGTTTTGAGCTTTAAATGCTCTACTACTCTTATCGTATAAACAAAATGAAATAGCATCGAATAAAGAAGATTTACCTGCTGCGTTTGGTGCGAATAATCCCATCAATCCTCCAATCTTTTGGAAATCGATTTTATTATTCTCTCCATATGAAAACATATTACTGAATGTAAACTTAATCGGCTTCCAATGAATATTTCTATGAATTTCTTCTTGCGTTATTCTACTATTGATATCTCTATTGATTATTTCTAATCCATCCAAATCTGCCGTTGTTGTAAATGGCATCATTCTCTGAACGTAATCTCTTATCAATGTATTTTGGTGGTTTACATCGGTTACATCTTCGAAATCCAACTTACTTAAACGATTACCAGTCTTTTGCTTATTAAATGAATCGGTTCTGATGATTGTAAAATCTTCAACACCATATCTCATTTTAATTTCAGTAATTACTTTCTTTGTATCAGCTGTATCCGTATTAGATAAACGAACTCTCAATCTAGGATACTTTGGCATATCATTTACAATTGGAACAACCGCATTATCTACATCCAATGTGTAGTATCCATAATCGTTTGGAATATCAATCGCTTCATATTTAAACGAATCTAAATCCCAAACTAAGAATCCATGTCCATTTAAACTTTCACCAAAGTTTTGCTGTACCAATGAACCGGCGTAAACTACTTTACAACCGCTTGGGGAAATCATAGTTTGTCTTTTATGGATATCACCTAATAAAGCTAAATCATATCCATCAAACATATCGGTTGTGAAATGTCTACTACTTACTACATATCCAACATCGGTTTGAGAATTATCTACCGGTCCGTGGAATAATGCAATCTTCTTATTACCACTTAGGGTGTTTGCTTTGGGCCAATTTTTTTTATCATCGAATATACTAAATACACCAAAGTCTACTCCACCAATAGAGTAAACTTGCGTATCTCTTAGGTATGTAAAATTAGGAAGATTTAATGCTTCTACAATTGGAGTAAGAACATCCAATCTATCGGAGTTATTCATATTACAATCGTGATTACCTGTAATAAGGATAGTTTCACAGTGTTTAGAACATTCCGTAAATAACCAACTAATCTCTCTAACCAATTCAGGAGATAATTCTAATTTAGCATGAGCAATATCACCTGCTAAATAAATAATTGAATCTTCCGTTCCTCTTTTACGGATTTCTTCAAACATCTTTTCGAATACCAATCTGTATTCTTTATGTCGTTGTACGTTACGAATGTGTACATCCGCAATATGATAAATACGTTTTAATCTATTCATATTATTGTTTTACTTTTTGATTTATTTGAAATAATAAAATCCGCTGCTAATACCACTCTATTTTTTGTAGAATTTTTAGCAGGTATTGGTGCATGGGATACATTGGATTCAAATATTAAAATTTCATTTTCTTTTGGTAAGTATTTTAAAACGTTATTGTTTTCATTTTTAAATAAAATATGACCATCTATATCTGATAAATTATCTGGCATTTGTAAATAGTACACAAATGAATACATTGGTATCTGCTTTCCTCCATTGAGAGCCATTAAATAATGATTATGATACGTTGGCTCATTATTTTCCAAATGGAATTGAATTGGTTGCCTTGGTATGTTTCTCATTATCGTAACCCATTTATGCAAATTTGCTATATCAAAAAATATTCCATTCGATTTACATAACCCAACGCATATATTTTTACAAAAATCGTATATATCTTCAAATTCCTTTGGGGTTTCTATAAAAAAATATCCATCCGATTTAATGTAAGGCTTTTTTGAAATTATATTTTCAGCTGCTCCTAAAATATCTTCTTTTGAATATTTTGGTTCAAATTCATAGGAATATGCAATAATTTTATCATCTAATAATAGAGTTTTCATTATAAACTATTTATTTTACTTAATAATAATTCTTCCGTAGAAAATTCTTTAGTTTTCTTTAGTTCTTCATAGAATTTTTCATATCCCATTTCCGATGCATCTTTATCTTTTAGATACATCATCTTTACATTGATTCCATTTTTTCTGAAATAATCAGCTGCTTTAAGTGCTTCGTTGATTGCATCATTATCTAATGAAATTACTATATCACTAACTCCACTCATAAAGATTTTTTCAACCAATTGTTTGGATGGAAACTTTCCTAAAAGTGGAATGGCATTTCTTTTAATTGTTATAGCATCAAATACACCTTCACATAATATAATTGGTTCATTCCAATTTACATGTGATTCGAAACAAATTATATTTTTACTAATTGGTGGATTTTTATATTTCATTTTCTCTTCTGAATAATAGGAACGAGAAACGAAGTAATTTAGTGAACCATCGGAATTGTATGATGGTATAATAACTCTTCGAGCATATAATCCTTCTTTACAATATCCGATGTTATGTTTGATAATATCTTTAATTCCAATCCCTCTTTGAGTAAGATAGTACATAGCATGTTTATATTCAGGATTAAATCCTTTTGGTTCTTCTGCTAAACTTATAAATTCTTTTGGAAGTGAAATAAATACCTTTGTTTCGGCATCTTCTTGCTGCGGTGTCCAATTACTATCACCATATATTTCTCTAATTATGGATATAGTTTTTCTATCTACATCTAATTTACGAAGTAAAGATGTCAATTTTTTACCACCACTATTACAAGTCCAACAATGCCACTTTTGGGTTTCGGTATTAACTTGTAGTTTTGGTTTATGGTGATTACAAAAAGGGCAGTGAAATGCTAATTCATTACCTTTTAGAGTAAGACCATTGCCCAATACGTTAGTAAGGGTAGTAATTACCTTATTTTTATCATTGCTACTTAACACAAAACAAATATACGACAAATATTTGAAATTACCAAATTTTTATGGTTCTAAAAACCATTCTTCAGGTATTTCTTTATCTGCGTATTTGTAACCATTTTTTTCACACCACATACCATATGTGGTCTTAGAATTTTTACTAATTTTGTTTTTTGAATTGGAGAATACGAATCGAATATCCAAATTTGGATGTTGTTCTTTTACTAATTGGTGTTTTTTCCTATCTGCGGCAACGAATCTACCTTTGGTTTCTACGATGATACCATTGGGTAGCCTAAAATCAGGATTGTAAGTATGTTGAGAAGCAGGTACAATATAAGGAATCTTTTCGGATTCATATTGTACAACAATCCCTTTACCTTCAATTTGTTGTGAAATATTTTCTTCAAGACCAGATTTAAACCCATATTTTCTAGCAACCCATTTGCTAGATTTCTTTGTAACTTTTTTAGCCATAAAGGTTATTATCTTTTTACTGAATCCGAGTATTTCTTATCGTTAACTTCTCCACCTCTTCCGGTTTTGAATTTAGCCGCAGTTAATACTTGGTCATCTATTTTTTTCAAATCATTTGTAGTGTAAGGAGTTTTTGCGTTTGTTCCTGCTTCAAATGAAATTTTATCAACACCTAATGATGATTGTGCTGCTTTGTATAATTCTAAAATCTTTGACATTTTTCTTATTGTTTAGTATAAATATAAATTATGTATCGAAACGTATAATAAAGTTTACAGGCATTTCAGATTCCGATTTAATCGGTTGTGGTAATTTTGCCACCGCAACTAAATCACAATTATCATCATATAAACCAATCGTTGTAATAAATGGTGCAAGGAATGAACCGGTGGAGTCCATAGAACCACTTAATTCATAATGTTCAAATCCAGCATATGTTGGCGAATTTGAACCACTATATGAGCCTGTAAATCTGTAATCTAATGTACTACCATTTTCTAAAGTAGCCTTTTTACGAATATATTTTACACCAGGTGTTGTTGTTGTTTTATATATCTTACCATCTGAACCTGTTATATATTCATCTACTCTACCAACTTCAACTATTGCCGATGGATTTTGTGATACATTAAATTCATCTTCATTTACAATTAGTAAATATTCGTGTTCGTAAATTGTTTTAGTAGATTTATATGATAATTCCCAATCTGCATTTAATAAAGATGCAGCATCTCTAGTTATTACCAACAATCCGTTTGCGTAGAAAACATTACCAATTCTATCACTTCCGGCTGCACCTTGTAAGAATGGGATATTTTCCACAATCATTACACCCGTATTAGCATTAAAACTAACTATATTTAAATCGTAATTAGTACCATTATAAATTATATTAAGTTCATTTAACCTAACATCTATACCAATAAATTGAAAAGAGCCAGAATATGCAACTCCGGCCACATCTTCAAAATCCCAACTATTATCATTTGAGTCAATTTTACCAATAGTAATACTATCCCCACCTGCGCCTATTAAATTTCCATATCCATCATCTATAAAAGACGTATTAGTTCCATTTTTATCCGTTAATAAAACAGAACCTTTTTTAATACCTTCACCAACATATATTTGAGGTATGGGTATTACTTTTGCAGAACCACTTAGAAATCTATCTCGAGTTGATGATTGAATGTTGTATTCGTTAGATTTATCTCCAAATCTTAAAAATGGATTATCTTCGTTGCCATTATAAAATTGTGCTCTTAATTGTCCATATAAAGAATTCTTTTGAATTCCATTTGATAATTCGCTAGAACTTATATTAGCTTCATAGACATCTAATTCCGTATCATTAAATGACCATTCTTTGTAAGCCTTAAATGGCCTAATACTAATATCCGATTTTGGTATTCTTTTTAACATATCAAGTATAAATATGTATTTAACAAAAAACCCCCATTGAAGGGGGTTAATATGTTAGTTATATTCTCTGATTAGAAGTCTAATTTAACTTTAATTGCTATTTCTTTATCAAAAGATTTTGCAATTGGTTGAGATGTTTTAGCTACTGCTAATAATTCATTTGAATCATCATAAAGGCCTACAGTAGTGATATACACTTTAGGGTCTCTTTCAAAAGATGAGTTAACAAATTGACCAGTAGAACCTGTTACAAACGTTGGGTTATTTGAGAAGTTGAATTCTCTATTATTTGCTCTTACAAAGTAATGAGATGTAGAAACATTTTCAGTTCTTCTCGCTTGGAAATCAGCACCACCTTCTAATGCTTTCAATAATGCTACACCGCCAAAATTTGAACCTCTATTAATATGGTATGTAGATGCTGCTGAAGAAGTAGCTGCTGCTAATTTAATATCTACTTTAGATTGTAATGCCGCAGGATTTAATAAGATAACTCCCATATCTGGATAAAATAAACCATATCCTTGTCCGTTTATAGGTGATGAGTAGTTTGCAATTGATGCAGTTAATGCTGAACCAATGTTTAATGAACCACTAACTAAGTTATAAACTCTACCGGCAGTTGTTACGTTTTCATCAGTTCCACCACTATCATCAATCAAAGTAATACTACTTGTACCATTTAATTCGATTGAAATGTTGCCTGGGTCTAATCTTTCTTTGTATCTAGCTCTATTGATATTGATTACATAGAAATTCTCCAAATTGTGTGCTGCGGCTGTAGAACCACTATAAACACTAAAATAGTTATCGCTAGAATCTAATAAAATATTCTTAAATTGATTATATACAGCTTTAGTAGATAACGTAGAATTTTCATCCTGCGTTAAAGTAGGAGCACCATATCCATTTACATCTCCATATCCTACTGAAAATTGAACTTCCGCTCCTTCAGATGAAGTTGGTACATTATATACATCGATATAGTATTTACCGCTTGTAGATGCTATTTGTAAAGATGATGTGTTAGATGCAGTAACTGCTAAAGAACCAACATCACCACTCCAGATACCTGAAGTTACGATTTCCGTTCTATTAGTTACTTTATCGATAGCACCAAACTTCTTATAAATACCATTTGTTACAGTGGTTAAGTCAGAACTAATCTGCTCACCTTCTCCCAAAAATTGGTTTACGATTCTAACTAATTCGTTAGTATCAACAGGAGTTCCTGCGGTATTTGCTGCGCCTGCTAAGTATTGGGATAAATTACTTGCTAAAAGCTGTCCTCTATTATCTCTAATTAATGCCATAGTTTATATTATTGAACGTATGTTACGGTTACTGGAATTGTTTGTGAACCACCCGTTTCGTTACCATAAACAGTTATAGTTGTTCTGATAGTCGAAGTTAATGATGGGTTTGGAATAAATTTGAAAGTTAAACCTTTCGATACTGCTGCGGTTGCTGATACATCATCACCGATAAATACAGGTACTGAACCTACATCTGCAGTTACTCCTTCACCTACAATATCACCTGCGTTTTTGTTAGCTAATACGATTGTATAACCCAATCTTCTATTACCTGCTGGAGATGTAGTTGGAGAAAGTGATACTTCACCACTTCTTTGGTTTACTGAAATATTAGGAACACCAAATTCAACCACTGGAATACGAGTTGTATTCTTAGGAAGCGTTACTAACTTATACTTCATTACTTGAGTCTCATCTGGATTTGCTTCCAATACAGGCATATTTCTAATTGCTGCATCATAGTAAGCGCTTCCAAGTGGATGAGCTGGTTCATAAAGTGTGTAATCAATCTCATCATCTGCTAAAGCAAATTGAGTGATGTTTAATCCTTGTCCTGCTGCTAACTTTTCTCTACCTTTTTTGGTTAAGATAGCATCGACTGTTAATTCGGTATTACTTAAATATCCCATAATATTTTTATTATTCTTTGTTTATAAATATAAATATTTTAAAATTCCGTTATTCTACTTCTAATATTGGTTCACTTGCATCTCTACCTGCTTTACTTACTCTTAATGTGTTAGGATTAGATGTAAATATTTCTATTGGAGATGTTCCATCCAATGTAGTTGCTGCTGTGTTTTTTGAACCTTTATAAAAAGAATTCTGCAATCCTCTCGTTAAATCAGATGTATTTTTATAATGTGTTGGCAAATATCCATCTACATTTTGAACATTTATTATTTTTCCACTAATTGTAGGAGGAGTTGAACCACTAAATGGTTGAATATTTAATTTAGTTTCAGTATATGTTTGAATATCTGAAATATATCCTCCACGTGGGTCACCCAATCCATTTAAAGATGCGGTTATAGCAAATTTAGTTACAACTCTTTCTTTTTCTTCGGTAACCAATTGTACTCTAACTCTTTCTTTAACAATTTTACCATTTGTATCAAAATAAGTTCTAATAGCAGAACCACTTTGCGCATATATACCAAATCCAATTGTTTCAAATTCAGTTTGTCCAACTATTGTATTTGTGCTATATACATCTATTTCAGATAATATAGTTGAATTTCCTAAATCCGCATCAATTCTAACTTCTTTCTGATAAAAATCAGATGTGAAGTTAGTATCATTATTATAATCGTATTCAGCTTCATTTTGATAACTTTCTGCTATCGTATTTTGTAAAGATGCAGTGTATATCGTAACATCATATTGATTATTTTCACCAATTAAGTTTTCAGTTAAATTTGCATCAACAATTACATCATATTGATTATTATTACCTTCTAATAAAGTTGTATTAGAGTATTTTATATTTGCTTCGTTTTGGTATTCATCTCCCGTAGGTTTCTTCTGAGCTATTTTATTTCTCTCCAAAATATGCGGCTCAATTAAAAGACCGGTTGTTGCTTTTACTCTAGCCGGCAGCATATTTTTAATATCTTCAAACATCGATTTCTCATAAAGTTTGATTAAATTGATATATGAGTAAATATCTCTGCCATCAAATCGTTGGAAATAATAATTTCTTAAATTATCTAATTTAGAATAATTTGATTTATAATCATCCGATGGGTCACCTATATAGTTATCTAAATTAATTCCACCAAATGATTTAGCAATATCCATATTCAACTCTTTTGTTGGAGAGAAGAATAACCCAACTCTATTAGAATCTGTTGGGGATTGGTCAAATGCTTTTTTAGTTGCTCTACTTTTTGAAGATAAATCTGATACTAATTCTTGTGATTCAAATCTAACTTTATTAGTTGAATATCGAGATGCTCCCATATCAGGAACTTCCAATACAACACTTCTATCTATCGCTTCAAATTGATATGGATATGTTGTAATATCGTTGAATCCACTTGCACTAGCATACAATGAAGCAGATACATTTAATGAATATAAAGGTATTAAAGAACCACTTTCATAATCATTTCTATTATATCCTTGTTCAAAATAAACATTAGTATCAACATTTATCAATGAAGATGTTGCGTTTAAATTTTTAGGATATTCGAAATCTAAACGGAAATATAAATCATTAGTAGATGATGAAATACTATTACCATTAATCATTTCAGGAAATGATACATGCTCATAGAATTTTTGAGTATCTAAGACTTCAGACCATAAACGGAATTCATCAACACTACCACTATAAGAATTACCTAATCTTATTTTAGAGCCATTATTCCAATTTGTTGTAGCAGATGCTGATATACTTTGTTGGAATATTGTTCTTTCCTTTTCAGTTTGTCTTACATCCAATTTTAATCCATCAGACCCACTACTTACAGATATACCAAAAAATTTACCATTGTATATAGGTAATAATGATGATGATATTGCATTAGAACTATTGTAATTAAATACAACATTACCATATGATGATGTTGTAGATGATTGTAACCCCACATTCCAACCACTACCACTAATTAAAGTATAATCATCATTTTCAGATGGTTTTACAAATAATTCAATTGTATTTGGTCTTCTATTTTTGTCTGTATTTCTCCAGTCTAACTCAATCGTAGCACCATTATTAAATTTAAGAGCAGTAGTAATGTTATCATATACCAATTTACTCTTAGTTGTTTCCGTTACTTCTGGTCCACCGAATTCTAAAATTGAAAGATTTGATGATGGAATACCATAACAAGCTAATAATGCATAAATACCTCTTCGTGTACCTTTATGTTTTAATAAATAAGGTAAATTATTTGCTATTCTTCTCCAAACTTCATATGTTCTTTGTTTGGCTGGATTTATATTTTTAGTATTACCTTCCGAATCTTTACCAAAAGTATATTCCCATAATTTTTTATCAGCTGCTAAATTTTTAGCATCCCAATTAAATGATTTTAAAATATCAAATAATAATTTATCGGATACATTTTTATTAGCATACCCCAATCCTCTACTTTTTTCTATTGCTTTAGTATGAAAATATATGTTATCGAAGTGATGTCCAATCATCGATAAAAACAATAATAAACTTTCGTTTTCACTATTGTTTAAAATATATTGAGGTATATTATTTTGAACCCAATTTGAGTTTTCTACATCATATATTTCTGCTAATTCAATTAAATTTGGATACCAACTATCTTTTATTATTGTGTTAGTTGATAATATTCTATTACCATTTACATCGTATGGCCAAGTAATTGATGCGGCTGTATTAGTTGTATATAGAGATGATGATGTATATAGAAAATTTTCAAATCCATCAAATCCTGCTAATAATTCGTTTTTCTTTATTAATTGTCTTTCTCTTTCTTGAGCCTCACTTAATGTATTAGGCGATGGCGATAAGCTAGAACTAATTATACTATTTTCATAAACTTCAATTAATTGAACTTTATATACAAAATTATCTACCCTTTCCTTTGCCGAGCTAAAATGTACAAAGTTTTCCCATAGATATGTTGAGCCACTTACATAATCGATATTTAATTGATTCATATCGATTGTAGATGCACTTAAATAGGTTGTAACTAATTCGGTAGAAGATGTAGAACCACTAAGTATTAAATTATCTAAAGATTCAAAATTAGTAGATTGACCTTTTATATAATCAATATCCAAACTAAAGTTAGGTCCTTTTATTGGAGGACAATTAATTTCAGATTGTTCACTTAATATTATGGTTTCAATTAATGGGTTAGCCATTAATTTTGTAATCCAAAAAGTTGAATTTGTAGAAACGTTAGCCGCTAGTGGTGAATATAATTTTAATATAATTGAGTCAACTACATTACTACCCAAAACAACATTTCCTAAATCATCAGTTTTTTTATCTGATAAAGTCCAATTATCATTTTCCCAAGTAGAAATTAATATTTGCTCATTATTATCAAAATTGGCAAGATGTGTTAAGTATTTACTTTCTTTTTCTGGCTCTACTACCGTTAATATGTTGGAAAATGCTTCAAAAATAGCAGATGAAAATATATTCTCATCCAATTGTATAGATGGAATTAATAAATTAGTTTTTACTTCATATTCATTACCAACTAACTCTTCTGCTCCACTTCTATTAAATGGCTTAAAAATTAATGTTATACTATCACTACCAGCCCAATTTGAAAATTTATTTCTTAAATCTTTTAAATTTATAGAAATATTTCCATTTGGTGTTAGTGATTTGAATAATGCGATTCTACTACCATCTTTTGATAATAAATCAACATCAATAGTAGATGTTGCAAAACTAACGTATTCATATTTTAAATCTATATTAAAATCGGAAAACGATGGAATATCAATAGAATCTACATATGTTATTTCGGTAATCGATGGAAAATCATTTACAGCTGTAAATGTAACTAAAGCTGTTACTGAATCACCAGTCCCATATTGAGTGCTTTCTGCTACTAAAACTATTTTTTTAGTACCATATACTTCGGAAAAATCTTTTTGGAAATATAGTTTAACAACTCCATCAATAGCAGGAACTAACATAGTATCTGCTCTACCATCAATATACACCCTTACGTTATCAGTATTCGATGTTTTGAATGGAATTTGTACTTCTTTTTCTAAATCAGAATCTTTAACATATACACCATATTGTGTGGTATCCAATGAGATAATAGGTCTATCGACTTGTATCTCTTTTTCAAAAATAACAACAACCGATACGCCAGATTTAAGTTGTTCTGCCGGTAGTGAGAATGATGAATTTTGAGAATTCCACTTACTAGAATCAAACTCATTTCCATATTCGCTTCTTAATTTAGAAGTGTTTGTAGTTTGATATATATTTGTTAAAGTGTATTCAGATGGTTTATCCGCATATTCTATTTTAAAATCTACTCTACCTTTTAAATTATCAGAATTAATTGTTCTGATAATATTACCGTCCTCTAAAGATATTCTGCCACTATCGGTTATTGTTCCATCGTTTTGAAATATTGTATAATTTAATATTACATTATTCCCTAATTGTTCTTTAAAGTTGGATGAAAAAGCTACTTCATATTCTAATAAGGCCGGTGATTGAATGATATCAATTGGTTCTATTGGCACTACAATATCATTAGATTTAGTTGATATTAAATCAAAATTTAATGTAATAGTTCCAAAATTAAAAGAATTAGTATTAATTGATTTATATGTACCATCCGATTGTAATTCAAATTCTTCCACTGCCAACGTTTCTGCATATTGATAATCAATTGCAGTTACATTCGAAGTTATGTTATAATTCCAATTAAATATGTTGGAATTTTGGTACTGATTAAGTCTAAATACATCATTTAAATTAAAAATATTTGTGTCGATGAAGCTATTAGAATAATTAAAATCTCTATTCTGATACGTTTTCTTTATAGAAACTTCATAATATTTTTTAGAAGCATGTCCATTTTTTACAACATCATATCTTTTTGAACTATTAAATGTAGAAGATGGGGAATAATTTATTACAGTATTTACACCATATCCTTTAGATACACCATTTTCTAAAAATTCAACTTCACCATTGTTTGATATTAAGTTTATTCTAATAACATTATTTGTAATTGTATTAGAATAAGCTGGTGGAACATATATTGGATTCGGTTCAACAGGCGGCGTGTAACCACCTCCACCTCCTCCGCCATCGATAAATGCAACGTATTGACCACTTCCATCATATGAGTTTAGAGTTGGTTCTCCTCCAAAAATATTTTCTAATGCTTTTACCACTATTTATTGTTTATTATAAATATCCTATTGTATATTTTCTCTTTGAGAAACTTCAGAAAGATATTGGTCTCTGCCTAATCCACCTCTACCATCTTCATATCCACCGGCAAAATAACCGCCTCCGCCGCCGCCATATGATGGTGTTGGTATTATTTCCCTTACAGGTTCCGGTTGTGGCTCAGGTTTAGGTTCTATTACTTTAATCGGAGTTGGTTCTATTGGTTTAATAATAATTGGCTCCGGCTCTATTGGAGCTGGTGGTAATTCTATTGGAACTACAACTTCTTTTGGTGGATTTGTTCCTTTAATTTCTAATGTAACATTTTTAGGATTATATACATTTCTAATCTTCTCTTCTTTTATTGCTATGTTTCCAACTAAATCTTCTACCTGCTTTTTAATAGTTGTTATTTCAAATTCTTTTGGTAATACTTTTATGGTAATATTTCTTCTTTTAAGAGTTTTGGTATGATATTCTATACAATTTCTCAATATATTTTGAATCACCCCAATCAACATTTGAAAATCATATTGTTCACAATCTTCAAATCTAATAGTAGATTGCTTACCAAAATTAGATTGATTAACATCATATTCTCTATTATTTAACCAATATGTTACACTTGATTTAAAATCAGAAAATATTCGTTTTTTAAAATCATTAAAATTTGATAATCCGAAATCTTTACGCAAAATGGATTCGAAATCTTTACCAAATTTGTTAACCATCAAATTAGTTATTGAATCTAAATAAGTAGATTCCAATCCATCTAACGAGTCTAATATATTTTTTTTATAGTATTTAAAATCTTTGCTTAGATTATTTATATTCGTAAATTCTTTTGATGTTTTGTCATTTACGTTTTTATCAGTAGTAACCAATGGTAGTATTCTTATTTCTTCTCTCGATGGTGATATTTCCTGAATCCATACTTTTGTTAATTCATTTTCAGAACCAACTTTATTTCTAACAAAATTTATATTAACTTTAAGAATACCATTTTTAAATCCTAAATCGTTTAATAGTTTTTCAATATCAATTGCTAATTCCTTTTGACCTGCATTATTTTTAATATTATATAGATAATTTTTAATATCTCCAGTTTTAATGTAAGCAACGTTTTTACCATTTTTATTTGGTAATAAATTATTGTTTACATCGTAGATGGATACCTCCATAACATCGTGTTTACAATCCCCAAAATCAGTATCTTCTATTTGATTTTGATTAATTATAAATCTATCGTTCTCTTGTAAAAACTCTCCTCTATTTGATACGTTTGTATCAATTGATTCAAAGTTTGTATATTTTTTAATACTCATAGTTTATATCATTAATATGATTTTGGGTGCATTTTATCAAAACATGCATCATATGTTTTATCTTTAGTTGTACCATCGCTTCTTTTAACAGATATTTTTAATGAGCCGCCGGTATATAATTTTGAGTGCGAATAAGTACTAAACCATCCACTAGGTCCTTTACTATCCACTCCTTTTGCATTTTGTTCATTGATACGCATATCAATTTTTTTCTGAGCACCGGCTGCTAATTCAAATGAAGATTCGGATGGAGAGAACCATTGAATACCCTGTGTGGGACTTGTTGTGATGGTTATCGTAACAGGTTGTTTATCATTATTTGTAAATTCTATATCTTTACCATTTATCCATTTATTACCACTTCTACCATGTATTCTACCATAGAATTTTTCTTTATATTGTTCATCCGGTTTGGACCTATCCACTTTTACAATTACAACATCATTGATAACATCTGCGCCAGCTGCCATAGCTTGTGCCTGTGTACCTTGTACAATGGCTTGTTGATTTTGTACTGCTCCTAATTGCGATTGTAAACCTTCAATGATTGAGTTTAACGAATCGATTTGTTTTATTAATGCCTGAATCTGAGCTTTGAATCCCGTATTTTGAGATTGTAAAGATGCTCTAAGAATTCCTTCCTCTACTGATTTTTGTAGTGAGTTTTGTATTTGTAAAGCAAAATCATCAACAGTCTGCGTTAATGTATTTAATTGATTAACCAATGCATCATTTGATTGTTCAATGGCTAATCTTTCATTTATTTCAGATTGTACCTGTGATTCTAAATCGGTTATCGTTGTATTTAAGTTAGTAACTTCTAATGTTAAATCAGCTACTTGCCTTCTCAAATCTTCATTTTGTAGTACTTCATCATCATATAATGGTTTTGGTACTAAATTTAAATTGGGAGTTGGAATATCAGGTTTAAGCTCTTTTATATTTAAATCTATCGCTTTAACCAATTCTACTTCATCATATTTTGGTTTCGTTAATTCTTTAAACACCAAAGATGATGCTATATTATTTTCATTAACTATGGTAACACCATATTCATTTTTAGCAATAGCAGTTGAGCCGGATGTACTTAGTATTGATTCTAAATCCGATTGTCTTTTTTCTTCTAATTTTTGTGCTATTGCTTCTAATCCTGTCATTTTATACTATTTCAAAAATTAATTTATCATCTATGATAGTAGATATACCACCTTCAACTATTTTAATTTTTAATTTATAAGTTCTATTAATTGGTAATGTGTTTAAACTCATATTAAAATAATTCGATGTTGAATCGCAACTTATTTTAGTATAATCTCCAAATGGATATATTACTTCACCTGTCTTATAATCTTCTAATTGATAATATGAGCTAGTAGGTAAGTATTTAACTTGGTCATACTCAAACGTTGTACCAAATGATTTTAATGGATATATATCTCTGCCCTTAACTCTAATTTTTACAGTTTCATTTGCAGGATATTTATTTTTTAAATTAATCAACACTACTTTATATCCCTCTTCTGCCGAACCAGTTGTCGGTGTTAAACTACCTGTTGCAAATGATGTATCGTTCCAAACTACTTCTAATTTTGGTTCATATATTGTATTAGTTTCTTTTGAAAAGAATTTTAATAATCCGTAATCGTTTGTATCATTTTCTGCATCAAAATTGTGGTGAATTATAAATCCATTATTTGGTAAAGAACCACTTAACCACAAATTAATAATATCGGTAACATTCATTCTAATATCAGCTTCTTCATAATTGTATGATTGAGATGCCTGTGAAGCTGTGTACCAAGTTCCACCTTCTGCATTTGCAGAACCTGTTGTACCTACTGCAAAAACCGCACTACCTCCGGTTGTGTTATCTTGCCAAGTCAATGTTCCGTTTCTATATTTCCAGCTAACTCCATCGGAAGTTATATTATCAAATTTTGTACCAGTTCCCATATTCCAACTTTGAGAAATAGCATTGGCATGTATTGTATATTCTAATGGGATTTCTTCAGCCTGTGCCGATTTTAAGTTTAAATAAATGATAGAACCACTCGGTATTCCCATATTAGTTACATCGAATTTTATTAAACTTCTAGCTATATCCTTAGTAGAACCATAGTAAAGTTTACCAACCTCTAATATCTCATCTCTACCTGCGTTTTGTTCAGGTTGTTGTAGGTAGATACTGGCATCGTATGATGATGTGAAAAATTTATGCATATTATAAAGCTCTTCCTTTTATATCTTTGTTAGGGTATTTTACTTCGAAGATGCAAGGGTCTAAAGATGGATAAACTATCTTACCTTTAGTAGCTTCATCTATATTATATTTGTTTGGTGAGTAGTTACCATCTCCACCACATAAATTGTAAATTTTAACGGATGGAACACTCATAACACCTTCTACATTTGCTAATATTAATTCTATTTCCGAAATATTAATTGGTTTATTAAATGTCCAATTATCTATATCAAAATATTTTTGAACTTCCGTTAAGCAGTTAGCAACCACTTCTCTTTTGTTATAGTTTGAATAACATACTACTTCGAAATCAAGTCCAATATTTACAACAAATCCATCTATAATGTTTACAGCGTCTGTTACCATTCGGTATTCTCCTAAATAGGTTTTAAGATTTTGTTTTACCGCCTGATTTAGGTTTGTTAATTTTTTATTTTGGTCATACCCCAATACATACATATTAATAGCAAACGGATTGTTTACTTCTGCAATATTAGTTTTCTTTTGTGTAAGATATTTTACTAATTCTTTTTGTATATCCTGTTTTGATTTATCCTTAAGTCCTTCCACTAAACCTACAAATTCTGCTATATTTTGTGGAGAAGCTAAAATAGATGCGGGTGAATTATTATCAATTTCACCATCAGGACTTACATATACTTTTGCAACACTACCATATCTTTCCGGCATTGATAATGCTCTTACCACATAATCTTGTCTAGTAACTGCTCTATTTTGAGAACCAAACATTGCTAAAGCATTTTGTCTAATTTCTTCAATAGATTCAGCTCCTCTACCACCAACTGCCGATTCTAAGTTTTCAACCGCAACAGTTCCTTTAGCAGCGTTATATGTGTTTAATTCATTATCTGTATTGAATGATAATAAATCTTCTTCAAATTGAATTCTACGAATAGATGTTAAATCACCTTGATTTACATTTGATGCCACACCACCTCCAACTAAATAATTTATAGTCAATGTTGTGTTTACTGGTACGACTCCAAATGTATTTGTTTTTAAAAAATTAGAAGGGTCAATTCCTTGGTTCAATCTACTTACACTATTAGCTAATCCCAATCCTACGTTCTTAGAATTTGGTAATAAAACTTCATCTTCATATCCGGCTGAATTGTTACCACTACCAAATTGTAAAGATATCGTATTATCCGAATTTACTTTTGTAGAGAATCTGTGTGGAACTTTTTGTACTTCTAAGATATATGGTACAACCGATGATGATTGGCTTAAACTTCCTGCATTAGATTCAGTATTTGGTTGTTCTACAAATATACTTTCTTGTGCCAAATAAGGAACTTCATAATATTTTGTGCCGGATGTATCGGTAACATTCGTTATCGAAATAATATCGGTATCGGTTAAAACCGCATTTGGGTATTCCTCATATGAACCAAAACTAATTGTAGTAGATACTTCTCTAGCAGAAATAGCTTTTACTTTTTTAGTAATTAAATATTGTAGTGGTGTACCATTTGTATCTCTCTCATATACATCTATCTCTCTATCGGTAGGATTTGAAAAATCAACACCATCTATGGTTCTAAATGTAATTGAAGTATTTGTAGCCGATTCGATTTCCATACCATCTTTTATTTTAAGATAATATGCTTCATTTGGTTCATAATTAGGAGCGCCTTTCGATGGTACTAATTGATAAACAGTTATAGTTGTTATAGCGGGAGATGTAACTTTTGGTTTATATCCCATAGATTGAGCCAATGCTAAAACGTTTTTACGTTCGGTAGCATGTGCTAACATAGATTCTTTTAATTGAGTATCTTGGTAAAAAGATAAAACATCACCCAAAGCTGCCGCTTGTTCGATGAATACCATACCAGGAGATGCTTCATTAAAATCTGAATACGAATTTGGAAAATAAGTTTTTGTATAATCAATAAGATTTTGTTTGAAAGAATCGAAATCCTTTCCTAAATAATTCAAAGTCTTTTTTTCTCCAAAAGTTTTCTTAATAGGATTTATTGCCATTTTATTTCTCTACATTTATTTGTATTGATTCCGATAATGATGGATTCGATTTTAAAGAAAATTTTATATCTAACGATATCCTATTCATATCTATATCATTCTCATCGTAATCAAATATTATTTCGTTTATATTCAAATATGGCAACCATATAGAAACTGCATTTGTTATAGAATTTTCTATGGAAGTTTCTATATTATTTATAGGTTCAAACAATACTTTCCAAACATCACACCCAAATTCAGGCTGCATTAATCTTTCTCCTTTTTTTGTAAGAATAAGATTAACTAAATTGTTTTTAGCTTGCTTCAATGTTGTAAAATTAGTTGAAAAAATACCATTAGAATCGGATGATTGATTAATACCAATACCCAAAACTTTATATTCATTATCAACTAAATCGGTTACATTTACCTTACCAAGCTCTATTGCCATTATTTAAATCTTTTTACTAATTCCGAATAATCTCTAGTCAACGCTTTAACAGTTGCATCTTGCAATGCATCGCCCGTTGATTGGAAATTAGGAATGTTTGATGGAACATTTACATCTCTAAAATCCATTGTTTCCCACTCACTTTCATCAACTCTCAATTCAGGTTTAATCATATCCAATACACTTCCAACTGCCATAGCTCCCTCTTTACGTTGTTCTGCTGAAAATGGTTGTGTCATATTAAGAATCTCATTAATCATAGGGTCTTTTGAAAATTCCTTTTTGATTTGAGGTTTTTGTTGTGTTGGTACTACTGTTTGCTTTCTAATTGGAGCAGTAGCAGTATTAACTTCCGTCATTTCTCTTAATGATGGAGTAGATGTTTTCTTTTGTGAATTTAATGTAACTGCACCGGATTTGATTAATTTTGTCAATTCTTCTTTAACTTGTTGCTTAACTTCGTTCTTAACAACTTCCTTAATTAATCCGACTAATAATTTTGAATCCATAATAATTGTGTGTTATTTTAATAATAAATATTGAAAGAATAAATTTAATACGAATGTATTAACCTATGATTTTGTAACCACTCCAATTTAGTATTGCCGGAGCGGGTGGTGCTGGTGGTGGATATTGTGCCATAACAGACATTATTCCACTAACTCCCATCAAATGTGTTTTAGCTAAATTTACAAATGGGTTAATCATTATATTTGTTTGAAAACTAAATTTTACCGTTGGTGGTATAAAAAATATATTTGGTATTTCTGGTATTTTATCTCTTATCAAGTCGAATGCCATAGCCAATAACTCTTCTTTGGTTGGCAATGCATCATCTATCATTTTTTTTAATTCTTCTTTGGTTGGTATTTTGGGTAAAGATATGCCAGATAAATCTATATCAGGCACAATACCATTTATAGTATCCTTTATAAATTTTTTAATTTGTGCGGATGTTGGTTTTGGAGATGGAATACTATCCGATATTGCTACCGCCAATTCAACCGCTTGCGTTATTGGTAATAATATGGTTTCTTCTATTGGTATTATTAATTGTTTCTTTAATTCTTCTACCGCGGCATCTAATAACTTTTGTTTTACTTTTTCTTTAGTTTCTTTTTTTTTAGGTAATTCCGGAAATGGAAATTTAATTGCTTTTTTTAATTGAGAACCAATTGATGGCTTTTTCTTTTTTAATTCATTATAGTTGTCAACTACCGATTTTCCTGCTACTATTGCTGGATGATTTTTTATAGCATCCGGAACAGGTTCTTTTTTTAATATTTTAATAATAGTATCATATACATTTACAGTTTCACCAATAACATCTATTGTTTGTTTTTTTAATTCATCAACCAATAGTTGTGCTGCTTCCTTCAATGCTTTATTTAATGCTATGGATGATGCTATTGATATCGGATTTGGTCCAATATTCATAATTGCTCCTGGTGCAGGTGGTGTAGATGGCCACCCACCCGGTTTTAATAGGGGGTTTGGTATTGGAGCCATTTCTGCGCCTAACCAATATGCATCAAATGCGGCTGGGTATATTTCTTGTAGTATATTAAAATTTTCTTCACCATTATCCTGTCCTTTCTTAAGCGCACGTTTGATAACATTAGCCATTCCAGCAACATTGCCATTCATAACGGGAACTCCATATATCATATCACCACCCCTTTTTATACATCTATCATATTCAGTTGCATAAAAATTAGCAAATGCATCCATATCCTTTGCAAATTGAAAGGATACCATAGATTTTAAAACATTTACTTTGAATAGTGTCCAAGACATTATGATTTACTTAAAAAGTTTTTAGCAGATAGTAATGTATTCAATTTTCCTTTAATTGCTTTAAATGCTGCTACGTTTGTTGGTCCAGGTGAAGTTGGGCCAACTGGAGTTGCATATATTTGTTTTGTTATTTCATCTATAAGTTCTCCCATTATTTTTACCAACTCACCACCCAATACCATTTTTTGTACATCAGCTCCTGCACCACCTTCTCCTTTGTTTTTTCCTAAAAATATTTTACCATTTTCCGAATTGAGAAATATTTGGTTTGCTCCAGCTGAATGTATTGTTACATTCTTATCGGTATGTAAGTAAATATCCTTTGCAGCATCTACTGAAAAGTTACCATCAGTTATTACACCACTATTTCCTTTGCCAAATATAATAAATTCTTTTGCTTTAGCTGATAATATGATTCTATCCGAATTTACAAATAATTGGTCACCACTTAAATCCTTTGAGTTGGGGTATTCTTTAAATCCTTTCTTTTCTTTTTTTACTTCTTCTTTAAATGGAACTTTTACTTTATTAGATGTGATATAAATAGATGTACCATCTTTATTGATATCTTCATCAACTAACTCACCAATTTTTTTCGAATCTAGTTCTGGGTTTTGTTTGTTACGAATGAAAATTGCAGGTGATGAAGTTTTACCATCTTCGGTTAAATGAAACTCACTAAAACGAATAGTATTACCAACTCTACCACTTATGATGGTATCTCCCTGTTTTGGTTTTAAGAATTTTATTTTCTCATTTACCTTATATTCATCGGTTGAATTTGTTTTATTGGATGAGTTTGTTTGTCCACCTGATTCTTTGGTTTCTCTTAAACTTTTTCCACCTTCATTTGATTCCTTTGGTTTATTATTATCGGTTGGCTCTAATTCTTTATATGTAACATAATCTCTTCTATAATTGGAATACGGAGTAACCGAATATGGTAACCAAAATATATTAGATTTATCTAATTCTATTATTAATACAGTTTCTCCTTTAATTGGCATTGTAAAATTATTCTTATCAAACGGATAAGCATAATATTCGGTTGTCATATCAGGATAGATGTAAGTTATAGCACCATACAATCTAGCATCTTTATCCGAAAAATCTTTGTTTTTGTTATAAACAGATACATAATCAGCATTTTCACCCGATTCATATGGGTTTAAATCCACATCAATTGGAAATACTTTATCTACTGTTGCTAAAAATGAGTTAATATCAGCCATTAAAGTTTTGATTTAATATCATCTAATTCTATTTGAATATCAACCAATTTTTCTTCGTTCTTCTTGTCTAATTCATTTACTGTATCTTCTAATTCAGTAAGTAGTTGTGTTTTTTCATTCTCACTTAACCAACCATCTTCACCAATACCTTTAGCCTCTGCGGCTGCTAATCTTTGTGCAATTGTTGCAAGCTTAATTAAATGGTCATCGTTTTTAACCGATGTATCTATTAAATCTCTAATAATTGGAGCTAAGACTGTAGCTTCGCCTACATTTTTAATCAACTTACGAAGCGATTCAATCATTTCTGAAATGTTCTTCTTTTTGTTTTGTTGATTATCGTATATATCCTTAAATAATGATGATAAGTTTTTACCATCAAATAATTGAAATTCTGCGCCCATATTAAATTATGTTATTCTTTACTATATAATTATAAATTTCTTCACTTATTAGATTATATCCATTTTCATTAGGATGCTTTGATGGTATTTCTTCAAATGGATTTGGATATTCCCAAGCGGATTCATCTGATACTTTTATTAAAAAATCTCTAATAGTTTCTTTAGAAAATCTCCAATAATTTTTTTTATTTATTAAATGAGTTATATCATCTTGTCTATTTAAATTTTGTACCATCATATCAAATGCATCTAACATCAAATATTTAACACCATATTCTTCTAACATTTTTTGTAAAAAAACTATATAATTTTGATTAATGATGTTATAATAATTCTGATTAAACATATTTTCTAAAAAGAATTTTTTGTATTGTTCTAAAAATCCATTGTACTTATCATCACCATATTTGTAAGATTCAAAAAACTTATGTGGTAATAATGTTAATTCTTTTATAGACCAACTAATCCATTCACCCTTTGGTAAGAAGTGAACATAATCTCTTAATGATGAACTCCACATTATAACAACTAAATCTCCGTCATGTATTTTACCATTTCTCAAATCAGAAATAACATCGTTGAATATTAAATTATTTGCTCTACCACTCCAACCATTATTTTCGTGGTCACACCCTAACTTATTAGCTAATTTAATTGGCCAAGAATATTTGTTTCTAAAATCTCTTAGAATCATTCTATCTTTTAACTTAGATTCATCATCTATTCTACATCCTTGTCCTTCTGTCCAACTATCTCCGTATGCGTATAATTTCATTTCTTACTAATTAAAAAATTACCTAATACCAAATAATCCATATCCGAATTTAAAAATGTCCAAATTGCTTTTTGTGGGTCATTAGTCATCGTATGCCCTCTTAAATTAAAGGATGTGTTTAATAAAATTGGTGTACCACTAATCTTTTTAAATTCTTTTAATAATTTATGATATAGTGGGTTTTGCTTTTTTGTAACAGTTTGTATTCTAGCAGAATTATCAACGTGAGTTACTGATGGTATAGATTTATAATTTGTAACTTTAACCACCTGGTTCATATATGGTACTTCTCCTTCTGAAGTAAAGTATTTTGAATATTCTTCTACTACAACCGATGGTGCAAATGGTCTAAACATTTCCCTCTTTTTAACAACTCGATTGATTCTATCTCTAACATCCGATAAATGTGGATTAGCTAATATAGAACGATTACCCAATGCTCTAGCACCAAATTCCGTTCTACCTTGAAACCAACCAACAACTGCTCCATCGTTTATTAACTTTGCAACTTCTTTGCATAGAATTTTTGTATCGTAAAATATATGATTTATATTATTTTCTTTTGTAATAATATTCAATAATTGTTCATTATTCCATTCAGGTCCCAAATATGGTGATTGATTATCACCACCAATTACTTTAGGATTTCCTAAATTATTATGCCAATGATATAAACAAGCACCAATAGCAGAACCAGCATCCGATGGTGCAAATGGAATCCATAAATCTTTAATCGATGTATGTTTTTGTAATTTGCCATTCGCTGTTCCGTTGTATGCAGAACCACCACCTAATACCAAATTAGCAGTATCGGATTGTTGCATACAATTATTAACAAAATAATAAAAGCAACTCTCATACCATTTTTGTAAAGCAGCTGCTAAATCCATATGTTCTTGCTTTATTTCCGATTCTGGCTCTCTGGGTTCTAATCCAATTAGTTTTACCAATTCATAAGTGTACATATCGGTATTGGAATATTGCCAAGTAAAATATTTTTGATTTATTTCAATAACACCATTCTTATCAAATCTGAATATCTTATCGAAAATGTGCTTATATCTATCCGCATCACCATATGGTGCTAACCCCATAACTTTATACTCACCATTATTTGGTTTGAATCCTAAATATGCAGTTATTGTAGAATAAACTAATCCCAAAGAATTTGGGAATTTCATAGAATTGATTTCTTCGAATACATTATCTCTACATCTAACAGCTAATGCGGTTTCCCACTCTCCTACACCATCAATTGAAATACCAATTGTATCGTGAAATGGAGATGTATAATATGAAAATGCTAAATGAGAATTATGATGTTTTACATATTCTATATTGCCAGTAAAGTTTAAACGTCTAGCTAAATATGTTGTTAAGTTTCCTTCGGTTTTTTCAAATTCTTCTTTGAATGTTTTCCAAGTCTTACGATTTTTCCACCAATGTTTTCCTAAAGTATTTTTTACTCTATCGTATTTTAATTGAGGCTCTTCATACCAACAAATGGTATCAACATCTGATATTGTTTTTTTAGAATATTCCAATACCCACTTAATTGCTTTTATTGGAAATGAATTATCATGCTTTATGCCTGATAATTTTTCTTCTTCGATTGCTGCTATTACTTTTCCGTTTTCAAATAAACATACCGCAGAATCGTGATAAAATGCGGAAATACCTAATAAAACCATAATATTAAATTTTTATATCGCCTTCCCTATCGAATTCGTTATATAACTCCATTTGTCTTTCTTTCATTTTGTTAACAACTTTAGTTATATAATGAGTAGGGTAGCCTGTCATTTCTCTAATAAGTAGATATAATGATTTTTTATTGAAACTTTCTATATAGTTTGCTCTTCTGAATAATTCTAAAACGGCATCTGCAATCTGAATATCTCTTTTCTTTTGGAAGAAGTTTTCTAAGTGAGTATCCCAATAAAGTAACATTCTATCATTAAATGTTCTATGCTCATCGTTACGAACTTCCTCTGCCCAATTATTTTCGGTATCCCAATTATCAGGCAAAGATGACATTACATCGGTATCTTTATATCTTTTGTAATTTGAATTGTTGTTTAGGATAAGATAGTTTCTGGCAACAATAGTAAAGTAAGAGAATGCTTTTCCCTTACCCTCTTGGTACATATGAATCTTCTCAATCATAAAGGCAACAACTTCTGCCATAACATCTTGCGGGTCATCATCAAAATAAGAAAATTTCCACTTGTTATAAACTATCTCTGCTAACTTTTCAAATGAATGTTGAATTCTATCTTTGTATAACTTATTTTTTATTCTTTGGTCATTCGTTTTATTATATTCGATGATTGCATCTTCTGTATCTTTTGTGAAATATACTCTGGGTACTCTTTTTCTAGGCATAGCTTAAAATTGTTTGAAAAGTTCGATTGTATCCTTTATTTGTGTAAATAAAGAACCTACTTCATCATCCTTCTCAAACATTTGCTTAGAATCAATTTCTCGCAATGTCTCCAGTAATGTTGTATTATATTGTTCTTGTTGTTCTACAAATTCCTCGTATCTTTCTAATTTAGAAAGTAAATTGTATATTGTATAGCCGGCTCCAATCAATAATACAATCAATATTAAAATTACATATTCCATATTATACTACTTCATATCCTTTTAAAAAATAATCATTTGCTTTCTTATACTTAACTTCCACCAACTCACCATCAGGCGATTTCATTACTATTTTATCGTTTCTACCATACGTTTGTTTTTTAAAAACAGTCGTAGAATATACTCTATCTTTAATGGTAATACCATCTAAATGGTCTATTTCGTGTTGAACGATAACTGTCATCATCGTATCTCTCGACACTTTTTCACCTGCTCTATCTTCTTCCGGATTTATTGCAAATTTAAGTTCTCCCAAATTATCAGTTTGTACTGTTATTTCCGTTGAACGTATTGTTCTTAATGGCTTCTTAATTGTATCTGGAATAGATAAACATCCTTCATAAAAAAGAAATCCTTCATTAGAACGTTGAGTAATAATAGGGTTTAATAGAAACAGCTCTTCATCATTAAATTTAATAACACAAGCTCTCTTATTTACTCCGATTTGATTTGCCGATAATCCTAAACCTCCCATACCATTTAATGCGGCAAATAAAGTATCCCTCAATACATCAGCTTCAAATTGAGTTAATTCTGATTTGGGTACCGGATTTTTTAAGTGTTTTATAAAGTCCGGATTAGTAATTCCGTTTGGTTTTTTGTCTGTAATTAATTTCATAAATAATTTATTTTGTTAAAAAGATGATTCCTAATGTTATAATTAACCCAATAATAGCATAAAAGGATACATCTTCGTGAAATTTGATTTGGTCTGGTCTTCTTCCTTGATTTTCCATATTATTTTTGTTTTTTTAATCCGTATTTAATCCATTTGTACCAAACACGTTCGTGAATATAATATTGAATTGGTTTATATACTAATTCTGCTACTCCGAAAGCAGCTCCTACCTTTATACTACCACTAACAAACCACATTATACCAAATCCGATTAAAGTAGATATAATACGATATGAAATGGTTTTTGCTATATGTCTTTTACGTTCTACTACCATCGTTTGTTATCTCTCCTTTACGAATTTTAGTTCCGCTTATTTCAGCTATTTCGGTTGGTGGTTCGTGATAAATAACTTCGTATCCAACTCCTCTACCATAATTTACACTTTCAATATCTGGTATAATTGATACAAATAATTTATCCCAATTGTTTTGAAAAAATGATTCATTTTGTAGCATACTTAAAACTTCGTGAGCCGATTTAGGATTGTTCTCATCTTTTGGAACATCTCTAATTGCTACCCAAATATTTTTTCCTTTATCCATTTGTTGGCGAATTAGCCATTCATGTCCTTTATGCCAATTCTGCCAACGGCCTATGAACAATGCGTACTTTTTCATTTATACTTTTTTTTAAATAAGGTAATATGGCTAACTCTTTACCTTTAGCTTCTACCATAACATCGATATCTAATCCGTATGTATTTGGTAATTGGTTAATGTATAACGAGTGAGCCTGTGGTTTTTCTTTTGGATTGTTTTCGTGCAATGCTTTTGATTCCGAATAGTGAACTTCTTGTCTGATATCTTTAGGCCAAGTAGTTGCTGCAAGTTTAAGTGCTTGTTCTTCGGATAAATCACCTGTACAAAATTGATGATGGTGGTAATCAAATACAATTGGAATATTTGTTTGATTATGTATGTACATCAAATCTTTTACAGAATACATAGAAGCCTTATCATCATTCTCTATTGTAAGTCGATTTTGAACCGATTTAGAGAGTCTTTTGAAGTTTGTGATAAATCTATCCATCGCACTTTTTTTATCTCCGTAGACACCATTACAATGGATATTAATATTATTGTATGGAGTTTTAGATAAACCCATCATATCAAATATCTTACCATGTAATTCTAAATCTGCAATTGCGTTAGTCACAACAGTTTCATTTGGTGAAGTTAATACACAAAATGGACCTGGATGTGAGTTGATACGCATATTCCAAAACTTAGCGAAATCGCCTGCTTTTTTAAGTTCCGATTTAATTTGTTTGTAATCTTTTAGTTGGGTTAAATCGATATGGTCTCCCCACGGAATAATTGCAGATGATAGACGAAAGAAGTTAATACCATTTAATCGATTCCATTCTAAAATCTTAATAATATCACTTGCATTAGCTAATGCCAGTTCGGAAACATAGTCCAAACCTTTAGATTGAAAAGTTCTTTTAACCATTGTACGATTGGTAGAAACCTTCTTACCCATCGACATATTAATACAAGCATATCCTAAATTCATATTTTAAAGTTTATTAGTTATATTCAAATATAAACAAAAAATATGAAAAAACCAAATAAATTAATAGGTTTTTACGTTTTCCTCTTCGCTACGAAGTTTTGCTAATTCTCTATGATTACCTTTTTTGGTATTTAACCAATAATTCACAGCTTTTGGATTATTTATCCACAAACTACGATTATTCCACGGAAATTCGGGATGCATAAATTCCTCCCATTTTAAATCGGGCATTTCTGATGTGGTTTGTTGGGGATTTTCCACATTATCGGTATTTTGCTCTTCTAATGTCGATAATTTTCCATCATCTTCGGCATTTTGTGAAATATTTTTCACTAAATCCTCCTTTTTATCGCCATAGATTTCATATAATCCCAATTCCTCATCGCCTCGCATCATTTCAACTAAAGATTCCCTCTGTTTACGTTTTTTATCATCAATTAATCCGTTGAATGCAATAATTAGGGCAACTGCAAGTGGGTCAAATACAATTACAATCAAAAATATGAAAAATTTTACAACATTTTTCAATTCCATACCAAATGCTTCAGCAACAAAACGAAATCCACCAACTTCTTTTTCTAAATCTAAGTTTTGCAGCTTAATTTCGTTTATTTTTTCAGTATTTTGAGCGTTTTCGGTTTGTAATTTTTCAATTTGTGAGTTAATTTTAGAAGTTTGACGGTCTTTACTATCAATACTACGCAGTAAACGATTATTAACTTTACCTTTTTCTAAAATTGTGGATTGAGTTTGAGAAAGTCCACTTAATTGCTCGTTTAATTGAGTAATTTGAGCGGTATTTTGGTCTATTTTTGTTTGAAAAACGGCGATTTCTCTATCTACAACTTGTAGTTTAAGAGATTGAGCTTGAAACGCATTGGAAAGATATCCAAAAATACCTGCTGAGGTGATTAACATAAGTAAAATTACGGATGAAGTTAAGTACCATTTATTAAATCCTTTAATTTCATCCCATTTTTGCTTCAAATATGTAGCTGCTACCAATTTAGCCAACTCCAATGATGATGCCATTACCATTACCGAAACAGATGCTCCGGCAAATAATACACCTAATCCTGTTACAGAGAAATAAGCCGCACATCCTGCAATAATTAGTGCGGAAAAACCCACTAAAAATTTAAGCCAGTTCATATTATCTGTTGATTCGTGTTAACTCTGCAACTCTTTCGATTATTTTTCTAGCATCTTCTAATGTAGTAAACGCTTCGGATGGAGTCATTTGCTGTGCACCGGTTATTCCGTTTTGAATAATTCTTAATTTGCCATCTAATGAATCTAATAGATTCTGTATTTTTTCGTTGTAAATCATAATAATAAGTATTTTTAAATAAAAAAAGGTGGTAAATATACTTCACCACCTTTCTAAGATACGAAAAAAAATTGAATTATCCAACTTTAATTGAGATAGATTTTGCTTTCCTCTCTTCTTTCTTATCGATTGTTAAAATAAGTAACCCATTAGTGAACTTAGCTTCAGTTTTAGTTCCATCGTAATCTTTTCCAACAGTAAAAGCCAAATCGATATCTTTTACTAAATCCGAAGTATCTTCTGCTTTTTTGGCTTTGATAGTAATTCTATCTTCCGTTACTTCTAATTTAATATCTTTAGGATTGTGACCTAAAACGGATAATGTCAATTCTTGCTTACCATCTTCTAATTGCTTAGTTTGGTAATCATTTGAAAAAGTTTTGTAAGTTGTTGATGTACGATATTGTGGTGCATCAAACAATTCGAATAAATTTAATAAATCTTTAGTGTACATAATTAATAAAATTTGGTTTATAATAATATTACAACATTTATACCAATAAAAAAAGTATGACGTTTAGTCATACTTTTACAAAAATTATTGACAAATTGTCATTATAAAGTGTTATCTTGTGATTCGATAACGGTACTCATATGGTCTGCCCAATGCATGATATATGGAATTTTATATTTCATTCTTTTACTGATATCAAATACTTTTAGATACTTCATATTATCTTCATCGTATAATCCATCTGTAAGTTTCATACCAAAATATTCAGCTTCTGAAAAAGTTATACCATAGTGTTGTAAAACAAATATAGTTCTATCGGTATGAGTCATATGATGTAATTCTGGATTAGCAGTATATACTTTACCTTGATTCTTAATATGCCAATCTGAAGGATTTGGTGTATAATACGGCTTACCTTTAGTTCCTAATTTTCCTAAATCATGGTGTAATGCTACAAATATTAATTCTTCATCAGTAAAATCTACTTTACCTCCTAACTGAATAAATAATTCTTTAACTTTAAGTGCATTTTTACAAACATTGAAAATATGGTCTATATAACCACCTGTGTAGCAATTATGATAACCAGCATTACCACTAGCTGGAGCAATTGCAAGATTTGGTCCTAATTCATCTTCTGAATACATAAACAAAAGTTTCTCCAATCTATCTCCTGTAAAATACTTTTTGATGATGGCAATAAATCTCTCGTAGTTGTCTTTCAGTTCTTTTTCTGTCTTTTGTTTCATATTCTTTATTTTTAAGTTTTATTTTAATCTTTTAGTGCTTATGTGCTGTCTGCTTTAGAGTAATAATAAAAAGATACCACAAATATACAAAAATTTTTTCAAATTTCCAAATTAAATCAAATCTTTTTTTGTCAAAAGTTTGTAAAGTATCTCAACCTCTTCTTCAGTAGTTAATTCTGGTAGGTCCTCATCGAATAATCTCATAGTATAAAGTGTAACACCCTCTTCGGATTCGAATTCCGTAGATTCTGATGACCATAAGGATGGTATTGTATCTAAATTATTTTCTAATTCTTCTTGCGAAACATCTATTAAAGGAATAATGTAATAATGAAATGATTCATCCAATGATTCATCTTTCAATTCTATTTTGATGCAAGGATTCCACTTAGTAAAACTAACATCTGTTATCGGAGTTTCGGGTACAGTTATCATAGAACCAAATATATGAAAAATTTCCCATTAAACCAAAATAAATTTAACATTTTTACAGTTAAATCATATTACGTTTACCATCTCTATATTTCTTAGAATTATCCAATTTTAAAGCAGTTGTTATTTCTAAATACTTTTCTACTAACTTTAATCCATCGCCATAGTATAATTCTTCATATGTGATTTTTAAACAATTTTCACATTTTTTTAATATTTCATTTTCCGTTTTTATTATTTGTTCCATACGATTCAATTCAAAACTATTATCCTTTAAAAAGGAATCATCTATTGTGTATGGCGAAAAATATTTTTTAACATTCTCTGCATATAATCTACTCTCTGATTGTTCTTTTATGTTATTTCTTATTAGAACTATACATTTATCAAAATCATTACGAACTAATTCATAGGATGCTTCAGATGGTGTTAATTTTATTATAATATTCTCAACACTATTTACTATTTTTGAGAAGTTTTTATTTTTATAAAATCCTTCTCTTTGATAATCGCAATTATAATGAGTCATTAACAATTGAGCTAATGATGTTGAACCCGTTCTATGCGTTGTGTATATTAGTAGTTTCATTTTCAATAAAATTTATAATAAAACTCGCTATATCATCGTGTCCTTCATAGCTTGGGTGAAAATCATCTATTGCTGTATTTGTTTTATGATATATAGTTTTTCTATTGGTGTTTATATAACCAGATATTCCATAATCGTGCATTTCAATTAAATTGTTAGGTTTAACTAAATGTTGTGGCCATATATCTTCGTTTATTATATAATTTTTTATACCAATTGATTTTAAAATATTTGATATTTGAACAATTCGCCAAACATATCTTTCATAATATTTGCCGGTTGTTATAAATTCGGAAAAAATACCCCTAATAGTATTATATTTATGCTTATTTAGAATTACATTTGTATTTGTAAAACTTTCTTGTGCATTTGTGTATTTCAATACACCACTAACATCTTCGGAATATTCTTTTTGTATATTTGTTATGAATATTGTTTTAAAAAAATAGGGGGAGTCGGGTGTATTGAATAACTCCATATCCCTTTTAAATGCATAACCAAACAATGTTTTTTCTTTTAAAAATGGAAAATCAAATCTACCTATTGTAGATGTTTGGAGTATTACAACATCATCGGATTCTATTTCAGGCAAATGTTTTAAAGAACTATCAGCTATGGATTCTGTACTCATACCATTTTTAGCCATATTTTTTAATTCCAAATTAAAATGATTGGATACGATATCTACCCAAATTTTTCTATTAGTATCAATATAATCTTTATAAGTTCTAGTGTAATAATCATTTGTATTCGGATTTAAAGCAGACCCATTTGTATTATAGGTACACCCATGTCCGGCTGTAAAACTATCACCAAACGTCCACAATCTAGCCATTGTTATTTACATTTATATGATTTAAAAAATATTCAAATTGAACCAATTGTCCCTTTTCTCCAAAATTATCATCTCTCAATTTACCATTCGTTTCCCAAGTTATATCTTTGGCGCCTCTCTTTATTAAATCCGTTCTAAAATCATTTGTAGATATATAGTGTGTTCTATTTAATGTAGAATCAAACGTCCAATATAAAATTTTAAATCCAATTAACTTTGCTAATAAATTTATGTTTGTTTCCCAATTGTAAACTTCATTAACCCATTCGGTATTTTTTCTATTATTAAGAATCGAATTAACAACATCTATGTTTATACCATTCAATAAAGCAGGATTATCAATGTGTTCCGGTTTAAATTGATTAGGTCTTATTGTAACAAACCCATTCGTTGTTTCATCTACCAATCTAAATCTTTGAACGTAACCCCAACCAATAATAACAATATCATCTTTTTGTATTTGCTCCACACATCTACAAAACATATCAAAAATATCATAGTTTGATTGGCCTGAAACAGCCATATTTTTTAATTCCATTCCTAATTCTTTTGATAATAATTCAGACCAGCTTTTTGGAAATATACCACCTCTATATTCTTTGTAGTATTTAAATCTTCTTTCTTTGGTTTTACCAAATATAGCAGAATTATTATCACCAAATATCCATAACCTTTTCATATAATTAATTTATAATATCGTAAAAATATTTTGCCAACTTTTTATGACCATTCTCACTATAATGCGTATCGTTTATATGACCCATAGTTTCATCTTTAATCAATTCCAAATCGTTTAGTAATTCTATTCTATGAATATCAATTATCGGATGAGTTTTTTGAAATGGCGACCAATGAATTATATTTTTAGAACTAATCGATTTACCAATTATTTTTATAAATCTATTTAATTCATATTGATATAAATCATTATCCCTATTTACTAATATCTCATTTATAGTATTCATAGATACCATATCATATTCATATGTATGATTTAAAGTACTACGAATGCCAAATTCAGAAGGTCTAATTGTGTTAAACTTATTTGATTTATCTATGATTCTAAAACGTAATGTAGATGTCCACCCTATTATAACAATATCATCTTCTGAAATACTATCTAAACTATCTATAATTGTATCAAATATGGTATAATTATCGGTGGCACTTATAGATAAATTGTGCAACTTTAATTGTAAATAATCATTTAAAAATTCACACCAAACTTTAGGAGTATATCCTTTCCATTTAATGTATAATTTTCTCCAATTTTCTATTTGATTTCTTTTGTTTGTTGCGGAAAATGAATCGCCAAATATCCATAACTTTTTCATAAAAAAGATTTTGATATTAAATTTGTATTATACAAATCATAATCATTTATAATATTTACAAATTCTTCAGCTAAAATAATATGGGCATTTGAACTAAAATGCGCATCATCTACAACCCCATTTGTTTCTTTTTTTATAAATTCATAATTATTTGAACTCTTTAAAGTTGTATTTAAACCTTGCTTATGCTGGGCGAATGGAGACCAATGTATTATTTTGGTATCTTTGAATGTATAATTCAATAATTTTATGTAATTATTTAATTCGGTTATGTATATTTGATTATCTCTATTAGCAGACATTTCGGCTAACGTTTCATCGGATAAATCCATATACTGTATTTCTTTGTTTAAACTTAAAACATAGTCTAATGTGCCGGGTCTAATTGTGTTAAAAGCATTTTGATTACTAGCTATTCTAAATCTAATTGTATTAGACCAACCTATTATAATAACATCCTCTTTTTCTATTTTATCCAATGAATGGATAATGGTATCTAATATAGTATAGTTATCAGTACCACCTATTGCTTGATTGATGTGAACAAGATTACACTTTTCAGCCACAATTTCACCATAACATCTTGGTATATATCCTTTCCATTCGATATATGGAGTTTTCCATTTGGCAGCTTTATAAAAAGGTTCACTGTAGCTATCGCCAAAAACCCATAACTTATTCATCAATACACAATTAAGAATGCTTTGCTTTAATTGCTGCAAATAGTATTTGTAGTATGCTTAAAGATGCCGCTTTATCTGCGGCAGATGCTGATGTTTTAATATTCATAGTATTTTATTTTATTTTTCTTCATCATAAACTAATACACCATTAGCGTAGAAGTTTTGGTTATCTTTTACAAATAAAGTATATGTTTGAATTGGATGAATATGTTCATTTATAGAAACTACTTCTATTTCATTACCATCTTCATCTAAACATTTATCACCTATTTTTATTTTTTCAACTTCACCATTATACCATTGCTTAGTCTTTTCGGGTTCATATGAAACCATCTTACCTTCTGCATTATAATAAATGTGGTCAAACGTACTTTTAACAACCGAACCATTATTAAATTTTATTTCTACAATAGAATCGTGTATTGGAGAAACTATTTGTAAAATTTCTTTAAGTTCTTTTGTGTTTGATTCAAAATTATAAGACCAAACTAAATCGCCAACATTTACTTCTTTAATTGGTTTATTAAAATACTCCATTGAAATAATGGTATTTTCATCAACACAACAGAATCCGGACCATGCACACTTATTGTGTAATAATATATTACCTACGTTATTTTTTGATATTTCATTTAAATCAGTTCCTGCAACAAATACATCGGCAGGTTCAATATCCAATATAACAATACTACCCGAATACCAAACATTTTCTTTTTGTGTTATTGGCAACATCACATTATCAGATGTAATAACCAAATCATTAACCACAACATCGTATGCAGTTTCAAATTTTATGTTATTTGTAATAGAACTACTAATTAATAAAATTTCATTATTAGATAATAAAGATGAACCACTTACATCACCATTACTATATTCTATGCTAGTCATCCAACCTTGATAAGATGTTTTTGTTATAAAGTGTACGGATGCGGTTTCATAAGATGCACTACTAAATTCATTTTGAGTAGTTGCCCAATCAATGGTCTCTTGCATTGATGCGCTTGTACTTAAATTTGGCAATTTTATAGATTTTATAGTATCACCTACGTTTAAACTTTCTATTGTTACAATTTGCTCTGAACCATCTACGATTTTTATAACTTCGTAACTACCGGGTACACCATATCCTAATAATGTTGGATTTGAGAAATACATAGGTTTCCACATTGTATCCAATTTATTATCAGTATAAGTTATAATAGATGTATCTAAAGGTAATTGATTATTTGTAATTGTAATTCCCAATGGTATAATTGTTTCAACATCACTTAACAATACTACCGTCATTCTTATAACATCACTAATCTGTCCATCTTCCGAAAGATTCGGATTGATTTCAAATTCTTGCAACATAACATCATCCGGTAAAGATGTTTTTAATGTACCCAATTCTAAAGATGAACTAATATTATAAAATGCCGGATAGTTTGTTTTATCGAAATCCGGCAATATTTTTTTAGCAATTAAATTTGGTGAAACTCCATTATCTACTACATTGGATAAATTATCCAATACACTATTATCGCCTGTATATTTTACATACGTTTTAGGTAAAAGAGAATGATTGTTAGAATCAAATAATAATTTTACAACTTCCGACTTATCTCTACAATATGTGTCATCAATAATAGCAGTTACATCGTATGCACACCTTAAATAAAATGTATCAGCTTCCTCTATGATTGCCGGAATAGTAACACTATTATCCATTATTAGAAGAGAGCTAAATTCGATAAGATTCTCAATACACTTAGCTTCTAACAAATCTAATACAGGAGGAGCAATATGCTTCTTCTTATAAATTATTTTAAATTTAGTATAAGAATTATCCGCTAAATAAGTAAATAACGGGTCTAAATCTAAATATGGGATATCAGGTAAAAACAAATCCGCATCGGTATTTATCTCTAATAATTTATACCCATCTTCCAATTTAAGAATATCCGCTCCAATTAGTACACTTTTCATATAATGTAATTAAACTATTGTTTTTTTATGTTTATCTTCGTTTATAAATATTTGAAATTTACTTTTCCAATCGGTATCAATTTCATCGTTAAATACCAATATAAACCTATCTTTGAATTCTTTCTTATATGTAACTAAGTTTGAATATGCTAAATACCAACTATCTATTGTTATGTTTTTAGAGTAAACCCTTTCCCTACGTTCTACTCTACTTATGCATTCTTCTAACTCTACATACATCATAATCATATATGTTGTGTATCCATTTTTTTCTAAAAAATTACGTTGATACATTATGATTGATGAATCTCTACCAATTGAATCAATTACAATATTTTCACCATTAGTAACGCATTTATTGAATTTCGCATCATTTAATGATTTGGATTTTTCAAACAATTCGGATGCATAGTTTCTATCCGATTCATTAAAATCCTTTATTCTTAATCCTAAATTATTTTCCATAAGTAGCTCTTCGTATATAATATCCACATCTATTAGTGTATATTCTGAAAAGTACTTTTTAGAAAACGTACTTTTACCACTACCACCACTACCACAAATGAATATGGCTGTTTTACTTTTCATTTAAATTCATTTTTATACAATCAATATCCATAGAATGCTTTTCGACATCTTGTCCGCTATCATATATCATTTGTTTATCTATTAAATGATAATTGAGTTTTAACACCCTTATATCATTTATAACATCAAATATATCTTTTGAATAGTTTACAAATAAATGAAACTCATTCAATTTAGTTTCTTTATCAAAGCACGTATATACATCATAATGAAGAACCCCATAATTGATTTTCATATTTGGATACACTCTAAAAGAGTTACATAATTCAGATTTGTATAACTGCCAATCATCAAACAATATATTCACATCCAAATCATTCACATCTCTGCTAATTATGTTTCGGTATCTTAAACTCAAAGAGCCACTTAATATAATTTTACCATTGGTTATATTATATAGCTGATTGAATATATTGTTATATGATTTTTTTATTAGATTGTTTATCACCTTTTCTTAATCGATTTGTATTGATATCGAATATATCTTCGTAGTATGTAATATCTATCGCTAAATTATTTGAAATTAATTTTAATTTAGATTCCCATCTAATAATTTGAGATTGACATTCTTCGTAATTTGGAGTCTTTTCCCAATAGTATTCACTTTCAAAATCAAAACCATTTTGATTTCTTTTATAATTTAAATAAGACCAACTTTCGATACAATCATTTAAATTCCTTCTACTTAATAAATACGTTTTATCAAACTCTTTACTAAAGTTTATAAACCAATCTATATCATATGCATCATTAATTAGGGTTTTAACTACTACATTATCTTTTGTATAATCCGTATCAAATCCTTTTACTATACCTAACAATTTTGCATTTGGTGCAAAAGGCTCAAATACTAAATTTAATTCGTTTTCTTTTGCTAATTTTTTTGAAAAGGATGTTGAGCCCGTTCTAGGTAAGGATATAACTAATATTCGCATTTTAAATTAATGATTTAGAATATTTGTTAGATTTACCTTTATAAATTGTATGCCAACTTGCTTCGTTGAATATAGTAATATTTTTATCATCTCCCAATATTCTTCTTAAATCACGATTTCTAATATTTAAAAATCCACCTGCATTATTATACAATTCTAATATTTTTTTAGGCTTTCTTCTCAATTTATAATCTCTCCAAAATTTGGTATCGTATCTATCACATATATAATGTTGCCTTACGAATAGCATATTTTGCTCATTAACATTACGCATTCTATAATTAAATTCATCTCTATATGTTTCATCGTAATTATAATCTAACAATGCCTTTAAAAACATAACGCTAGTCATAATAGAAGTAGCTTCCATAGGTTCTAAAAATGAAGAAGATAATCCAATTGCAACGCAATTCTTTATCCAATATTTATCATATGTGCCAGCATCAAATTTAAAATGTTTCACAACTTCTAATTTTCTACCATAATATTCTTCAGCTTCAGCAAGTACTTCATCGGCTGTTGCATATTTATCCGAATAAACATATCCACATCCCCATCTATGTTTTAAAGGTGCGCCCCATATCCAACCATTTTTCATAGAAATACCCTTAGTCCAGGTTTTTTCATTTTGAATGTTTGGATTATCTTGTGGTATAAAAAATGCAATTGCGGAATTACATACCAATTGATTAGAATATGAAATCCATTCAGATTTAAAATGTTTACCAATAACTAATCTTTGAAACCCACTACAATCAAATATAAAATCGCATTCTATTTTTGAACCATCTTCTAATATTATATTGGTGATAGCAGTTTCATTTTCTTCAAACCCTGTTATTAGCCCATCTACATAATTTATACCTCTACTTTCGGAAACCTCCTGTAAGTATTTTGCAACCAATCTGGCATCGAAATGGTATGCAAACATCGATTCATCATATTGAAAATTATGAAGGAATGCTTTATCATCTCCTCTCCAATTTACGAAATCGATTCCATACTTTCTCGTTGAACCCGTTCTCTCTTTAAACTCATCTAAATCTATATTTAGCTTTTGCATCAAACCTGGAAAGTTTGGCGTAGTTCCTTCGCCCGCTCCTAATATATCAATTTTAGAACTGGCTATAACCGTTACATCCGAATCTTCCATAAACTGCTTTGCATTTAAAGCAGTTAACCAACCAACTGTTCCGCCACCTATTACTATTACTTTTTTCATATTATAGAATTTGTGTTCTTTTGTTTTAAATTGCAAAATATGGTAAAGGTTAATCTACCAGATTTAATATCCTCACCAAAGCATCTATTTACCGAATGCCATTCGTTGGCGGAATATATTATTAATCTATTATAAATATTATCAAATTCTTCTATAACCTCACCCAAATCATTGTAAATAGATGTACCTGAATTTGCTATTGGATTGGGTGTCATATATAACACACCGGCGTAATCACTATTAAAATCTTTATGAATTTTATTTGTATTAGCGTTATCTTCTTCCAATGAATAATGAAAATAACACCTATAATCCGCATCTACGAATATATTATTCTTTTCACACAACTTTTCGGAAACCAATGATGTTAATTCAGATGAAACATCAGAATCAGTTAAACACCTATATCCTTTCCATCCGTTACCTTCACCTGATTTCGTATATGTAAGTGATAAAGCACGTTCTCTAAAAGAATCTATATCGGATATACAATTATCTATTATAATCATAACCCTTCTACTTTATTCCATTTACCTAAATCACAACTACCCATTTTAGGAGTGAATATTTTTTTACCCAAAGGACACCCACATTCACCACATACAAATCCAAAGACAACGGATTCCTTTCTACTATCACACCCCATACATACGGCTAATCTTCTTTGTGCTAATTCGGATTGTTCTTTGGTTGGATTCTCAGCTCTCCACCAACTAATTGCTATTTCTTTTATTTTATTCATAACTTATTTTGAATTTTGTATAAACGATGACAATCTTCATACATCTCTAATTCCGTTAACCTATTCATCAACCACTCACCCATTTTTTTGAACTCCTCTCTTTTCAATGTTACATAAACAGGCAATACTTTATACTTTACTAATATAATCTCTTTACACTTTCTATTAGATTTCCAATTATCTAATTTATCTACAAATTCGGATAAGTGTTTGGGAGTTAGCTGAATTTTATCCAATCTACTCCAATGAAAGGTAATGCACCCTTTTTCCAACTTATGTAACACACTTATATTCATACTTCTAAATATAATCTTTTAACAAAATGGGGGGAGGGGGTTGGGGGTACGTCAAAAAGAAAATTTTGTCGTAAAGATTTTTCTTATCTCTATTGATAGTTCACCCTTATACTATATCTATATCCCTCCATTTTAACCAGGTTTTCCTCGTCTTAAACGCTCTTTGTATCCACCATAGAGGAAAACGTACCACATAGTAAATAAACACCAAAAATGCTAGCCCTATTAGCAAAGGAAAGAGAAGTACCATAGTAAGTATATCCATCGGTTTCCATTCCATATCCTATTATTTTGCAATCTTTTCTTGTAAGGCCTTTAATTGGGTTCTCAAATCTGTATTCGCATCCGTAAGTGCTTTTTGTGCCGCAATATCTCCCGCTTGTGCCGAACGGATAGTTGCTTCGTTGTTTGAGATTCTTTGTTGTAAAGTTGATGTTGTTGCCGTTACTTCATTCTTCACCGCATCCACTGCCGCCGTTTGAACTTCGGCCAGTTGTGTTGAAGGTGTAGAGACCTTAGATGCCATAACGGAATCCTTAGTAACGACTTGTACTTCTAACTCCTCACCTTCTGCGGAAGCCAATACATTATATGTAGTAGTAGAAGAAGGTACACTCTTACCAAAATAGAATACATCCTTAATAGAATTAAAATCAGCCCTTAGCTGAACTATTCTATCGTTTATTATCTTTAGGTTATTAGCCAATACATCTTCAGGTATCCTTTTGTTCTCATCTAAGGGAGTAATAGGTAGGGAGGTTACTGAATAATCGCCGGTCAAATTTAAATCATATATCTTATACTCATCTTTAGGTTTAGAGGATGTAGGAGAGAGTGTCCAATTTATCTGCTCTATTAATCCTCTATTAGAATCCTCCGTTGCCCACTTCACTTCTTTAACCCCCGCAAATTTACCCTTTTCTTTTTGAGCCGTAATGGATGTTTCCAATACATTTATATCAACCATCAATATAGGGATAGTCTTTCCCATCTTTACTCCTAATATCTTAGAGTGTTCTTTATATGAGAAGTGAGGATTTGTTTGTAATGAGTCCGAAAGGTTCTTAATCAATTCCTCCGAGCCCAAATAGATATCCGTTCCCTTTATATGTATAATTACACCCGATACTGATAAGAGTGGGGTAAGTTCTACGTTTCCGCTCCCTTCGGTTATCTCAACGGGTTTAATCCCCTCTTTGGCAGATATCTTCCATACTCCATCCTTATAAGAGTATCTCTCCGGTGATTGTGTTACTTCTATTTGCATAATTGATAAGCCCTTTTATATATCGTAGAATCCTTTATATTCCCTCTACGTTTTCTTTGTAATTCATAAACCTTTCTTATAACCTCTTTATAGATACCTTCATCAATTGAATTCGCTACTACTTCGTTAATGATAGAGTCATCCGAATACAATCTATTCTTCTTAATCACATCCACCTTATCCATATAGTTAATCATCGTTGCCACTCCTATTGAAGTACTATATTCCGATGCGATTTTCATATAATCCGTATCTCTTAACATATCATTTCCTTTGTTAATAAATATACCCATCTTAGATAAAAGAAAAACCGCTAAGAAGGGGTTTCAGACAGCAATGGTGTATCACACCCCATGTCAAAAAAGGGTTTCCCCAGCGAAAAAACCGGGCTCGGTATTTAAGCGGACCCGACCCGGCGTGAGCAAAGGGTCTTGCTCTTGCTTTACGTGAAATTCAGTTGGGGGGGGGGTATGTGTATATGTGTATATACGAATAAGCGAATGCGTGCGGACGTAAAAAAGCCCGTAACTCGCTAAAGCTACGGGCGGTTTGTGTTATAGTTAGATAGTTGTCTAACTATATAATTAACTAACCTTCTAATCCTATCTTATGTGTGTACTGCTTCATTAATCTATTGGCATTGTGTATAAGTTCTCTACTCGTATATAGTTGGGATACCTTCAGGTCTTTACACCATTGTATATACTTAGGGTCTGCCATTGTCTGCTCTCT